>Ga0209292_1000086_pt1 | contig 136752 bp, 113 predicted proteins | sample GOMGulsemesocosm_2_FD_184634 | JGI IMG/M metagenome (GOLD analysis project Ga0209292, IMG submission 184634) | Methane-oxidizing microbial communities from mesocosms in the Gulf of Mexico - GOM9C Gulf of Mexico (SPAdes) (version 2) | ecosystem: Environmental > Aquatic > Marine > Cold seeps... | reverse complement strand
CATGGATTGGATGAAATGGATAATAAAATTTTAACGACTTTAATAGATAAGTTTAAAGGTGGGCCAGTAGGTATTACTACTTTAGCTACAGCTGTTTCCGAAAACGGTGAGACTATTGAAGAGGTGTATGAGCCGTTTTTAATACAACAAGGGTTCTTAATACGTACCCCACGTGGTAGGGAAGTAACAGAGTTGGCATACAAACATCTTGGAAAAATCAAAGGAAGTGTTCAAGGAGGGTTGTTTTGAGTAGTTTGAAATGAATTATAAATCATTTCGTGGACAGGAGAAATCTAAACAGAGTGGGATTTTATGTTTTTTATATGTAATCCTTTTTGATGTAAAGATGACAATTGCATTAAAATTTACAATTTCAGCAAATGAGTGATAATACATTACATAAAATATCTTTCATAAAGGTATTACTGAATACAGCAAGTATTTTAAAAAAACCACTACCTTTTCATAATAAGAACTTTACTAAATACGGTGATAATTTTTCTATTAGTTTAGGAAAAGGAAACCCTATTATTTTTTCTAGGGATCCTGCTGTAGCGAAACACATACTGCAGAAGAATCATAAAAACTACATCAAGTCGGAATTGCAAACACACTATCTGGCTAAATATATTGGTAATGGTTTATTGACAGCCAATGGTAATTATTGGTTGCAACAAAGAAGATTAATTCAACCAGCTTTTCATAAAAAGAAATTAGAAAGCTTAATGGAAATCATGTTTTCTGAGATTAAATTACAGCTTCATAAGATTTCAAGAAATGAAACAATTGATGTTTTTCCTATTATGAACGATTTGGCTTTTAGTGTAGTTGCCAAATCATTATTCAGTTATACCGATAAAGGAAATAATATTCATCGACTCCAAGAAATAACTGAAGGAATTCAGGAAATGCTAATTAAGGAGTTGCGACAACCATTTAAGAAGTGGTGGTTTAAACTAAATGGTAGTTTACAAAGAGCGAAACAATTAAGTAAAGAGGCTAGAGTAATTTTATTAGAAATCATTCAAGAGAGAAAGGATAGCAGTTCAGCTCCAGATGATTTGCTTCAGATGTTGTTAGATTCACGATATGAGGATGGTTCTTCAATGACTAATGAGCAATTAATAGATGAGATTCTTATTTTGTTTGTAGCAGGCCATGAAACTACTTCTAACGCCTTAACTTTTTCCTTGCAATTAGTAGCTAAAGATAAAGATATTCAAAAAAAAATAAGAGACGAGGCAAGCTTGTTTGACGCAAATGATATTTTAAATAGTATTCAAAACCTTCCATATACCAAACAATGCATTGAAGAAACATTACGTCTGTATCCGCCAGCCTATTTTTCAGACCGTTTGAGTTTAGAAAATGATGAATGCAACGGAGTGAAAATCCCTAAAAACACACAGGTGTTATTGTCTTATTACGAAATGCATAGGCATCAAGATTATTGGAGTAATCCAGAAGAGTTTGATCCAGATCGTTTTCAATCGGATAACAAAAAAGAATATTCGGCTAGTTATTTTCCGTTTGGGGCAGGGCCAAGAATGTGCATAGGGAATAATTTCGCGATGTATGAAATGATTCTAACGCTAGCTGAAGTGGTTAAGGATTATGAACTAGAACCAGTGAGTGCAATAGAAATTAATCCCTTAATAACGTTGAAGCCTAAATCGGCAACTATTCTTTTTAAGAAGTTATAATAATTTAATAATGATTAATAAATGGTGTTTAATTATACAGCAAATATTGATTACTGAATTAGTTCTATAAGTTTTTATTATTTTTGAACTCTGAAATATGAGTTTAAAAGAAAAATATACACAAATGATAAAAACCGAAGCATTACGCCTCGGTTTTTTGTCTTGTGGTATTTCTAAAGCAGATTTTTTAGAAGATGAAGCTCCAAAATTAGAAGAATGGTTAAAAAATGATTTTCATGGGGAAATGAAATACATGGAGAATCATTTTGACAAACGACTAGATCCTCGTTTGCTAGTTGATGGGGCAAAATCAGTAATATCTTTAAGCTATAATTATTACCCAGAAGAACATCAGCGAGAGGATTCTTATAAAATTGCAAAATATGCCTATGGGCAAGATTACCATCATGTAATAAAAGCAAGATTGAAAGAATTGTCGGTTTTTATTAAAGAACAAATCGGTGATGTTCAAGGCCGTGCTTTTGTCGATTCTGCTCCAGTAATGGAACGTGCTTGGGCAAAAAAATCGGGAATTGGTTGGGAAGGGAAACATTCTCTAATACTTCAAAAAAAGCAAGGGTCGTTTTTTTTTCTATCTGAATTAGTGGTTGATTTGGAGTTAGAATATGATACTGCAATGACTGATCACTGCGGAACCTGCACAAAATGTATTGATGCTTGTCCTACTCAGGCAATTCTGCCTAATAATACGGTTGACGGAAGTAAGTGTATATCTTATTTTACTATTGAATTAAAAGAAAATATTCCTAATGAGTTCAAAGGGAAGTTTGACGATTGGATGTTTGGGTGTGATATTTGTCAAGATGTTTGTCCGTGGAATCGTTTTTCAAAACCTCATAATGAACCCTTGTTTACACCTAAATCAGAATTGTTGCAGATGAACAAAATGGACTGGGAAGAAATTACAGAGGAAATATTTGGCAAAGTCTTTCAAAAATCTGCTGTAAAACGGACAAAATTTACAGGATTACAACGCAATATTTCTTTTCTTAAAAAATAAATTCATGCAACATCCATTAATGGAACTTTAATCACCCAGAACATGGTTGTATTGATGTTACATATGGCTATTGAAAAACAATAAAAATAAACACATGAAAACTTTCATAATTGAAACATAGGTATAACTTTGTATAATTATACTAATATTGACTTATGAGTAAAAAAAGAATGAGGCATGAAGCATTAATTTATCATGCGAAGCCAGTACCCGGAAAAATTAAAGTAGTCCCAACAAAAAAGTACGCTACTCAGCGTGATTTAGCATTGGCCTATTCACCAGGTGTTGCAGAGCCTTGTTTAGAAATTGAAAAAAACCCAGAAGACGCTTACCGATATACTGCAAAAGGGAATCTAGTTGCTGTAATTTCTAACGGTACAGCAGTTTTAGGACTTGGAGATATTGGTCCTTTAGCCTCAAAACCTGTAATGGAAGGTAAGGGTTTGTTGTTTAAAATCTTTGCAGATATAGATGTTTTTGATATTGAGGTTGACACTAAAGATATTGATGCTTTTGTTGAAACAGTTAAAAATATAGCTCCAACTTTTGGAGGTATTAATTTAGAAGATATTAAAGCTCCAGAAGCTTTTGAAATAGAAAAAAGACTGATTGAGGAATTAGATATTCCAGTAATGCATGATGACCAACATGGTACTGCAATTATATCATCAGCCGCATTATTAAATGCATTAGAAATTGCAGAAAAAGATATTTCGAAAGTAAAAATAGTTATATCGGGTGCAGGGTCAGCAGCAATATCTTGTGCAAACTTATATGTACGATTAGGTGCGAAATATGAAAATATCACCATGTTTGACGTGGAAGGAGTTTTGCATAAAGGCAGAACGGACTTATTCGATTTACAATTAAAGTTTACTTCAGGAAAAGAAGGGACCACACTTGCAGATGCAATGAAAAACGCAGATGTGTTTTTAGGACTTTCGGTTGGTAATGTGTTAAAAGCAGAGATGTTGCTAACCATGGCTAAGGATCCTATTGTTTTTGCGATGGCTAATCCAACTCCTGAAATAGCATATAAGTTGGCCATAGATACCCGAGATGATATTATCATGGCAACAGGAAGGTCTGACCATCCTAACCAAGTGAATAATGTACTTGGGTTTCCGTTTATATTTCGTGGTGCGTTAGATGTTCGTGCAACCAAGATTAATGAAGAAATGAAATTAGCAGCAGTTTATGCAATTGCGGAGTTAGCTAAAACTCCAGTACCTGAGCAGGTTAATATTGCTTACGGTGAAACAAAGCTAGTTTTTGGAAAGGGATATATTATCCCAAAGCCATTTGATCCAAGATTGATTTCAGAAATACCTCCTGCAATTGCAAAAGCTGCAATGGAATCTGGGGTTGCTACTAATCCTATTGAAGATTGGGCGAAATATGAGGAAGAGTTGATGCAACGTTTAGGTTCGGATAATAAATTAGTACGATTAATTCACCGACGTGCAAAATCTGATCCAAAGAGAATTATTTTTGCAGAGGCCGATCATTTGGATGTATTAAAAGCTGCTCAGATAGTGCTTGAAGAAGGAATTGGTTCTCCTATTTTATTAGGGAATAGAGATATTATTTTAGAGTTAAAAGCTGAAATTGGCTTTGATGAAGAAGTAATGATTATTGATCCTAAGATAGATGAAGAAGAAAAGAGGAGAGAGCACTACGCAAAAAAATACTGGGAAAAGTCAAGAAGAAAAGGTAAAACCTTGCTAGAAGCAAAAAAATGGATGCGTGAACGTAACTATTTCGCTGCTATGATGGTAAATGAAGGTGATGCTGACGCTTTGATTACTGGGTACTCTAGAAGTTATCCAACAGTGTTAAAGCCGATGTTAGAACTTATTGGGATGGCAAAAGGCGTGTCAAGAGTAGCAGCAACAAACTTAATGATGACGGAAAGAGGACCGATGTTCTTATCGGATACATCAATAAATATAAATCCAACAGCAAGAGAATTAGCGGTAATAGCAAAAATGACTTCAAGGACGGTTAAATTGTTTGGTATGGAGCCAATTATGGCTATGATGTCCTATTCTAACTTTGGCTCATCAAATCACGAATCATCAGAAAAAGTTGCTCAAGCAGTTTCCTATTTGCATAAATACTATCCAGATTTAGTTGTGGATGGGGAATTACAAATGGATTTTGCATTGAACTCTGAAATGCTAAGTGAAAATTTCCCGTTTTCTAAATTAGCAGGAAAGAAAGTAAATACATTAGTGTTTCCAAATTTAGATGCCGCAAACATATCTTATAAAATGTTGAAGGAGTTAAATAAAGCAGAATCTATTGGGCCTATTTTAATGGGAATGAATAAGGCGGTGCACGTTATTCAGTTAGGAGCTAAAGTAGAAGAAATGGTTAACATGGCTGCTGTAGCAATCGTAGATGCGCAACAGAAAGAAAACATGGAAAACGGGTAAATGTTAAGGTTTACAAATGTTTCTAAAAAAAGTGTATTTTTGAATTTAATCTTATTGTTAGGTTAATTTTATGAGGAATACCTCAAAAAATAAAATAATGTTAATTCTTACCTTGTTGCTTGCATTAGGGTAGTTGATTTCAAATTAAAAAATGATTACTCAAATACGAGGGAAATTAATAGAGAAAAATCCAACTAATGTGGTTGTTGATTGTGGTGGAGTGTGTTATGAAATTAATATTTCAATGCATACCTTTTCATTATTGCCAGAGCAGGATTTTTTGAAAATATATACTCATCTTCAAGTAAAAGAAGATTCTCATACCTTATATGGGTTTATAGAAAAAGCAGAACGTGAATTATTTAGGTTGTTGATTTCTGTTTCTGGAATTGGAACCAATACAGCACGGACAATGCTATCCTCGCTTTCACCTAAGCAAATACAACAAGCAATTGCTGTTGCAGATGTAGCAACTATTCAATCAATTAAAGGAATTGGAGCTAAAACTGCACAACGTGTTATTTTAGATTTAAAAGAAAAAGTGTTAAAAGTTTTCGGAATGGACGAAGTTTCGGATGCTTTAAACAATACAAGTAAAGAAGAAGCGTTATCTGCTTTAGAGGTTTTAGGATACGCAAGAAAGCAAGCTGAAAAAGTTTGTAATAAAATAATAAGCACAACACCAGATGCCAACGTGGAAACAATTATTAAGATGGCATTAAAGAGTTTGTGATACTAGTTAAGAAAGAAAAAAGAATGAGCATTTTAGCGCAACGAATTTTTGGGGTTTTAGTTTTGGTTTCTGTTATGGCTTTTGCACAGGATCCTGTTCCGCAAGACTCTGTTATACCACCAAAATCAGGGTATAGCTTAGGGCAACTGAAAGTTCCAAACCCTAGAAGTATCACGTCAAAATATACTTATGACCCGTTTTCAGACAGGTATATTTATACAGAATCAATTGGCGATTTTAATATTGATTATCCAATTATATTAACACCAAAGGAATATGAGAAATTGGTTTTGCAGGAACATATGCAAGGCTATTATAAAACAAAGTTAGATGCTTTAGAAGGAAAAAAAGAAGGGTCAAAAGAAGCTCAGAAAAACCTTTTACCTGATTTTTATGTCAATTCTAATTTCTTTGAATCAATTTTTGGAGGAAATACAATAGAAGTAATTCCGCAAGGATATGTCTCTATGGATATTGGTTTTTTATATTCAAAACAGGACAATCCGGTACTGTCTCCTGAAAATAAATCAAGTTTCACTTTTGACTTTGACCAACAAATAAGTTTGAGTTTGTTAGGGAAAGTAGGGAAGCGTTTACAAATAACAGCAAATTACGATACCGAGTCAGTTTTTGATTTTCAAAATCAAATAAAATTGGAATACACACCTACCGAAGATGATATCATCAGAAAAATAGAAGTAGGTAATGTTAGTATGCCTTTAAATAGTACGTTAATTACTGGTGCTCAAAGTTTGTTTGGTGTAAAAACAGAATTACAATTCGGAAAAACTACGGTAACTGCAGTTTATTCAGAACAAAAATCAGAGCGTAAAAGTGTAACAGCTCAAGGAGGAGGGACGCTTGAAGAATTTGAGCTATTTGCATTGGATTATGATGAGAGTAGACACTTTTTCCTGTCGCAATACTTCAGAAATAAATATGATACAGCTTTAAAGGATTATCCTTTTATAAATTCAAATATTCAAATTACTCGTTTAGAAGTATGGGTTACCAATAGAAACAATACCGTGAATAATGTTAGGAATATTGTTGCTATTCAGGATTTAGGAGAAACAACTAATTTAGGAAGTAATACACAAGCTACTTTACCCGTTTTTGGAGGAACTAATACCTTTCCTGACAACAGTAATAATGGTTTTAATCCAGAAACTATCGGCACAGGGTCAGTTCTTAATAGTGCAATACGGGACATAGCAACTGTGCAACAGGGTTTTGGGACTTTATCTGCAATAGTTAATGAAGGAACAGATTATTCTAAGTTAGAAAATGCTCGAAAATTAACAGAAAACTCTGAGTACAATTATAACTCTCAATTGGGGTATATTTCATTAAACCAACGATTGACAAATGATGAAGTATTGGCTGTTGCTTATCAATATACAGTTGGTGGACAGGTGTATCAAGTAGGTGAATTTGCTACAGATGGTGTAGATGCTACTACTGTTGATGATGGAACTGGAGCTGTAACAAATAATAGTTTAGTGTTAAAAATGCTAAAAAGTAATTTAACCTCAGTTACGGAGCCAGTATGGGATTTAATGATGAAGAATGTATATGCTTTAGGAGCGTATCAGTTGAGTCCAGAATCTTTTAAATTGGATATTTTATATACGGATCCTTCACCAGTGAATTTCATAACCGATGCAGGTGTAGCTTTGCCAAGTGATGTGACGCAAACACCTTTATTACAGGTTTTTGATTTGGATAAATTAAACAGTAACAATGATCCGCAACAAGGTGGAGATGGTTTCTTTGATTTTTATCCTGGGATAACTGTAAATACGCAAAATGGAAGTGTGTTTTTTACCAAGGTAGAACCTTTTGGTAAATATTTATTTGATAAACTTCGTATAAATGCTTCGGAGGTTTATGATGATAATATAGATTTAACTGATGATGAATTATCGTCATATAACCCAAATCAAACAAAGTATGTATATAAAAACTTATATGCGTCAACAAAAACGGTAGCAGCTGAAGAGGCTGATAAAAATAAGTTTCAGTTAAAAGGGCGTTATAAATCTACTGGTGGTGGAGGGATTTCAATAGGGGCATTTAATGTGCCAAGAGGATCGGTTACGGTAACTGCTGGAGGAAGACAATTAGTTGAAGGGATTGATTATACAGTGGATTACCAGTTAGGAAGAGTGCAAATTTTAGATGAAGCATTAAAAGCATCTGGTACACCAATTGATATTTCTGTTGAAAACAACGCTGTATTTGGGCAACAATCAAAGCGTTTTGCAGGGGTACATGTTGAACATAAGTTTAATGATAATTTTCAATTAGGAGGTACATTTTTAAACCTAAAAGAAAAGCCATTAACTCAAAAAGCTAATTTGGGTTATGAGCCAATTAACAATACTATAGTAGGTTTGAACGGGAGTTATTCTACTGAAGTGCCATTTTTGACACGTTTGGTGAATAAATTACCAAATATTGATACTGATGTTCCTTCAAGTTTTTCTGTGCGAGGAGAATATGCACATTTGTTACCCGGTTCACCTAAGCAAACAGAGCAAAATGGAGAAGCAACAACCTATGTTGATGATTTTGAAGCATCACAATCAGCTATTGATGTAAAATCACCTTTAGCTTGGAAACTGGCAAGTACACCTAATGGATATGCTTCAACACAAATAGGAGTAGAGTCTGTTCTAAATGATGATCTTACAGCAGGATTTAGACGTGCTAAATTAGCTTGGTACGGAATTGACCCTATTTTTTATGGTAATAATAAACCGTCCGGTATTTCTAATGATGATATTTCTACTTTGGAAACCAGACGTGTATTTATAAATGAAGTGGTTGATCAGGATATAGCAACAGGGCAAACTACGGTTTTAGGGACCTTAGATTTGGCTTATTATCCAGGTCAAAGAGGGCCGTACAATAATGCAACAGATATAGCTATTCAAGGTAGTCCACAGGATAACTGGGCGGGTATCACGCGTCAGTTAACAACTACAGACTTTGAACAGGCTAATGTAGAGTATATGGAGTTTTGGATTCAAGATCCATACCTTGAAGACGGTATGACTTCATCAGATTCTGGAGGGAACTTAATGATAAACTTAGGGAGTATTTCAGAAGATGTATTGAGGGATGGAAGGAAATTATATGAAAACGGATTGCCAGAAGACGTAAATCCAACAGCAGCAACAGTTACACTAACAAATAGAGGTAAAGTGCCTACAAATCAGGCTTTGACTTATGCTTTTGACTCCCAGGGAGCTGGTAGATTGAATCAAGATGTTGGGTTGGATGGCTTGGCTAATGGAAAAGAGGCGTCATATAGATTTCCTGTGGATACAGGTGTATTCATGTATGATAAAGGTGATCCAAATGATCCAGCTGGTGATAACTACACCTATTATTTAAACACCTCAGGTTCAATTTTAGAGCGTTATTACAATTACAACGGTACAGAAGGGAATTCTCCTACAAGTGTTACGGATACGAATAGAGGGTCTACGACACTTCCGGATGTGGAGGATATTAATAGGGATAATACCATGAATACTATTGATGCGTATTATCAATATGAAATAGCAATTACACCTGGAATGCTAGTTGGTGCTGCTAATAAGTTTTTGCGAGCAACAAAGCCATTTAGTCAAACCATGCCTAATGGAAATATAAAAACTGGTAGATGGTTGCAATTTAGAGTGCCTCTGCGTGATGTTAATCCAAACAGTACTGCGGATGGAGTTGAAGCAATAGGAGGAATTAGTGATTTTAGATCTATGCGTTTTATGCGTATGTTTTTAAGTGAGTTTTCACAAGATGTTGTAGTTCGTTTTGGAACATTGGATCTGGTTAGAGGAGATTGGAGAACATATACACAATCCTTAGAAGGAACTAATGACCCGTCGTTGGACCCAACAGAGTTTGAGGTTGGGGCTGTAAATACTCAGCAAACACCTGGGTATGTTACACCACCTGGAATTGAGTTAGAAGAATTGAATAGTGGTAATTCAATATTGCGTCAAAACGAACAATCACTATCTGTTCGTGTAAATAATTTAGAAGAATATGATTCTAGGGCGGTATATAAAAATATTAGTATAGACATGTTGCAATTTAAAAAAATGCGAATGTTTATTCATGCTCATGAGCACTCATCTTCATTTCCTTTAGATGTAGATAGAAGGGATTTAGCCGCTTTTTTAAGAATGGGTAATGACTTAACAAATAATTATTATCAAATTGAAGTGCCTTTAATTCCATCTCTAGTCCCTACTAGTACTTCTACTTCTTCTGCTGCTGAAGTTTGGCGAGAAAAAAATGAAATTAATTTAGAATTAAGTGTTTTAAAAGAAATTAAAGCTTCAGGAATTAGTTCGTCAGGAATCGTTACTAATATCAGGTATTTTGATTTATTAACAAATGGTGACTTGGTGTCCGTTACTATTGACCCATCAAATAATCTACCATTAGCTCCAATAGAGCCAGATGTAAAGTATCGTATTGCTATTAAAGGAAACCCAAGTTTAGGGAATATCCGAAACTTAATGTTAGGTGTTAAAAATAACACAGGTGCAACATACCTTCCTTTAGCTCCTTCTCCTGGGTTGATAAGTGGTGAAGTTTGGTTTAACGAGCTTCGTTTGTCTGATATGGATAATGAAGGTGGATGGGCTGCATTGTTGAGTACCGATGCTAATATAGCTGACTTTGCAACAGTTTCTGCTTCAGGAAAAAGAAGTACTGTAGGTTTTGGTTCTTTAGAACAAGGTCCGAATGAAAGAAGTCGTGATGATATAAAGCAGTATGATGTGGTAACAAACCTAAATATTGGGCAATTATTACCTAAAAAATGGGGTATAAAAATACCATTTAATTATGGTGTTGGTGAAGAGGTGATTACGCCAAAATATGATCCTTTGTATCAAGATTTAGAATTACAAACAATAATTGATCAGGATCCGGCTAACGAGGATTTTTACAAAAATAGAGCAGAAAATTACACCAAACGTAAAAGTATAAATTTCATTGGGGTTAGAAAAGAACGAACAGGTGAAGCTAAACCAAGATTTTATGATGTTGAAAATTTCACTGCATCATATTCTTATAACCAAGTAGATCATCGTGATTTTGAGGTACAAAATTATCTTGAACAAAGCGTTAGAGCAGGATTGACATATGGTCATGGATTCAAAGAAAAATCGTTTGAACCATTAAAGAAATCAAAGTTTGCAAATAAGAGTAAGTATTACAAAATATTGAAAGACATTAATGTTAACTTCTTGCCTTCAAGTATGTCGTTTAATACTAATTTTTCAAGGTTGTATAATAAACAGCGTTTTAGAAATGTTGACGATATTGCAGGGAATTTACCTTTACCTGATTTGTATAAACGAAATTACATGTTTGATTGGCAGTATAATATACAGCATAATTTAACCAAAAAACTACAACTTAATTTTACTGCTACGCGTAATAATACTGTTAAAAATTACATTACTCAAATTAATGGTGAAGGTATTGTAAATAATGAATTAAATGTTTGGGATGGGTTTTTTGATACTGGAGATGCAAACCTACATTCACAACAGTTTCAATTAAATTATGAGTTACCACTGGGGAAACTACCAATGTTCAGTTTTATCAAATCTAATTACTCGTATACGGGTGATTTTAGATGGCAAAAAGGATCTGACGCTTTAACTGAAGTAGAAGAATTAGATGAGTTTGGCGTAGGTACTGGTAATACATTTAATTTAGGAAATTCAGTTCAAAATGGGCAAACACATGATTTAAATGCTTCCTTGGATATGAAGCGATTTTATAAGTATGTCGGTTTTGAAAAGAAAGACTACAAAAAGACTTTTGCAAAAAAACTACGACCAAAGAAAGATCGTAAAACTAAAAAGCTAGCATCGCTTAAAGCAAAGGATTCATTGTCAGAAAGCAAGCAAATAAAAGTTGATAAAAAAATAAAATCATTAACGGAGCAATTAGCTGAAATAAAAACAAAGAGTAGGCAAAAACCAAAGCCAAGTTTATCTAATAAACTGTATAATTTTGGGGTTGGTGCGTTGACTTCTGTTAAAAAAGTACAGATTAAGTATACTGAAAACAGTGGTAGTTACATGCCCGGATATACTAATGATATTGGGTTCTTTGGGACGCTTAAACCTTCGTTAGGGTATACTTTTGGAACTCAATCTGACGAAATACGTCATGAGGCTGCTAGAAAAGGCTGGTTAACGCTATATCCTAGTTTTAATGAGCAATACACGAGTACTAAAAACAAACAGTTAAATATTACTGCAAATGTTGAGCCTATAAAAAAATTAAAAATTGATTTAACAGCAAATAGAACTTATCAGCATAATTATACCGAAAACTACCAAATAAATAATGCTGATGTTAATGGTTTAAACGGTAGGTATCAAGCGTTAACTCCAAATACCTTTGGTAATTTTAATATTTCTACAATATTGATAAAAACAGCATTTACGAAAAGTGATGAAAATCAGTCAGAAGTTTTTGAAACTTTTAAGTCTAACAGAAAAGAAATTGCATTTCGTTTAGGAAGACAAGCAGGTATTGATGTTGATAACCCTGTAAATTTAGATATTGAAGGGTATCCAATTGGTTTTGGGAAAACGAGTCAACAAGTGTTGTTGCCGTCGTTTTTAGCTGCCTATTCTGGTAAAGATGCAAGTAAAGAAAAAACAGGTGTTTTTAGAAATGTTCCATTACCTAATTGGTCGATGAAATATACTGGACTAATGGATCTTAAGTGGTTTAAAGATAAGTTCAAGCGTTTTTCGTTAGCTCATGGGTATAAATCAGGGTACACGGTAAATCAGTTTAGAACCAATTTGGAGTTGCAGGCTAATCCAGGAGATAATATTGATCAAGCTGGTAATTTTAAAAGCCAAACAATTTTGTCAAATGTAAATTTAACTGAGCAGTTTAGTCCGCTATTTAAAATAGATTTTGAAATGAAAAACTCTATAAAGGTGGGTGTTGAAATGAAAAAAGATAGAGCTTTGTCATTGAGTTTTGATAATGGATTGTTGACTGAGATAAAAGGAAAAGAATACGTTTTAGGTTTAGGTTACAGGATTAAAGATTTGAAGTTTAAAACAAGTCTAGCGGGTAAAAAACAAACCTTAACAGGTGATTTAAATTTGAAAGCAGATGTGTCCTTACGAAATAACAAAACAATAGTTCGTTATATGGATATTGATAACAATCAAATTACTGCAGGTCAGAAATTGTGGAGTGGTACATTTAAAGCTGATTACGCATTGAGTAAAAACTTTACAGCGCTATTTTATTTCGATTATACATTCTCTGATTCAGCAATATCAACATCTTTTCCTCAAACAACTATGAGGGGTGGGTTTACATTGAGGTATAATTTTGGTAATTAATTACCAATTCATCAGAAATAATTAACATTAAGTTGGAATAGTTGAAACTAAAAATTATTTTTGTCAATAATTAAAAACAATAAACAACGATACAATGAATTTTCCAGAAGAATTAAAATATACAAAAGATCACGAATGGGTGAAGATTGATGGTGATGTAGTAACTATCGGTATTACTGATTTTGCACAAAAAGAATTGGGTGACATTGTTTATGTTGAAGTTGATACTTTAGATGAGGCATTGGACCAAGAAGAAGTTTTTGGAACTGTTGAAGCAGTAAAAACAGTATCTGATTTGTTTTTACCTCTAGCAGGAGAAATTATTGAGTTTAATGAATCTCTAGAAGATGAACCAGAAAAAGTAAACACAGATCCTTATGGTGATGGTTGGATGGTTAAAGTACGTATTTCTGAAGCTAAGCAATTAGATGATTTATTATCAGTAGAAACATATAAGGAGCTAATTGGTGCTTAATTTAAATAAGCAAAAATTATTTCTAATAGCACTAACGTACACAATATTTGTGTACGTTATTTGTTTGGTTAAAGTTGAAAAACCTAAAGGGGTTTCGGTGCCTAATTTGGATAAATTAGTTCATTTTGGAATCTATTTTATTTTTACAATAGTTTGGTTTGCCTACTTTGAAGGGCTTAAGTTTGTAACTCCTATGTTAAAAGGGGTGCTTAAGGCAGTTTTGTTAGCTTTTGTTGCAGGTGTTAGTATAGAATTTTTGCAACAAGAATTTACTAAGGCTCGTTCAGGAGATGTTAAAGATGTGTATGCAAATTGTTTAGGGATTCTATTAGCGGTAGTTTTTCTATATCGAATCAAAAAATATAAGGAGTTAAAAACAGTTAAATAGTTGCGTATTTCACTAATATTTGGTTATTTTAGCGTCTATAAATTTAAGTACAATGGAATTAAAGAAAAATCCGAAAGCGGATATCAAAAAAAATAGTTCGTTTTATTACGCTGTTGGTATTGCTGCAGTAATGCTAATTACCTTTTTGGCATTGAATCATAAAACATACGATAAAATTGATTTTGACATTGCTTCACTTGATATGGGTGATTTAGATGAAGAAGAAATTCCATTAACAGAAATATTACAAACACCGCCACCACCACCGCCACCACCAGCAGCTCCAGAAGTTATTGAAATAGTTGAGGATGAAGAGGAAATAGAAGAAACGATTATCGAGTCTACAGAAACCGATGAAGAAGAGGAAATTGTAGAGATTGAAGAATTAGAAGTTGAAGAGGTTGAAGAAGATGTAGAAGTACCTTTTTCAATTATTGAAAACGTAGCAGTTTTTCCTGGTTGTGAAAGGAAAAAAAATAATGCGGACCGTAAAAAGTGTATGTCTGAAAAGATATCTAAATTTATCAATAAAAAATTCAATACTGATTTAGCTGCGGATTTAGGTTTAACTGGTCGTCAGAAAATATTTGTTGGTTTTAAGGTAGATAAAAGCGGAAATGTTGTGAATGTAAATGCAAGAGCGCCACATCCTGCGTTGAAAAAAGAAATGATACGTGTAATTAAATCATTGCCTAAAATGAAGCCAGGTAAACAAAGAGGAAAAGCTGTTAAAATGCCTTTCTCTATCCCGGTAATATTCCAAGTAGAAGATTAATTAGCACATAATTATATATTTAAAAATCCCGAGCAATGCTCGGGATTTTTTTTTGGTATGCTTCTTGTGTTTAGAATTCTTAACATTAAGTTTTTCTTAACAAAAAAGTTGACGCTATTTAAGTAAGAGAAAAACTGTAATGATTCTTTTAACTAAAACCATATAATTATGAATTTAAACACGCTAAAAAAAAAGCAAGCTACTAAAGAAGTAAAACTCTCTTTAAGAGAAAAGAAGCACCAAGCAAATTTACGAAAAAACAACGGACTCTATTTTCAAATAGGTCTAGTTGCTACATTATTTATCGTTTTTGGAGTGTTTCAGTTGAAATTTACAATGGATCCTATAGAAATCCCAAAAACTCCAGTTGATATGGTTGATGTTGTGTCATTTCCATTTGAGAACTTTCAAGTGGAAAAAGAAATCCCAAAAGAAACGGTAAAACAAGTAAAACAAAAAACTACTGATGCTTTTAAGAAAGTGCCGGATCATACTGTGATCCCGCCTGATTTAATTCCTGACACACCTATTGTGGAGAAGCAACCTTCTCTTAATATAGAACAAGTGCCTGATCTTGAAGAAGAGCAGCCAGTGACAATTCCTGTCTCTCTAGTAAGTGATTTTCCTGTTTTTCCTGGGTGCGATAAGTTTGAAGATAAGAAAAGGCAAGAGAAGTGCTTTCAGCAAAAAATAGCGAACCATATTGTTAGAAAATTTGATAGTGATATAGCTGCTGAAAATGGGCTTTCTGGGAATTTGAAAATAATGGTTATGTTTACTATTAATTCAAAGGGTGATATAGTAGATGTAAACGCAAGAGCACCACATCCTGAATTAAAAAAAGAAGCTATCAAGGCGGTGAAGTCACTACCTAAAATGAAGCCGGCAATGCAAGGTTTTAATAAAGTAAATGTTACTTATGCACTTCCAGTAATATTTAAGATTGACTAGTGTAATTCTTTATAACAATTAAAATAAACCTGTGTAAGCAGGTTTTTTTATGAGTATATCAAATTTGGTTGTTATAGGGCTTTTTTGTATCTTAATCATGTGTTATAGCGCTCTATTAGAGATTGTTGTGTTTGTTTTTGAGTTTTTTTTTTAGCGATAAAATGTTCATGTATAGGTTTTTGATACGTACGAGAAAGGAAATGATAATTACTAACCAATGAAACAACATATTAAGAAAATTACGAAAGCTACTAAAAAAATAAAGCTTTCGTTAAGAGAAAAAAAGCATTTGTCAAATGTGCCTAGAAGTAGTGGGTTTTATTTTCAAATAGGCTTAGTGGTTGTTTTAGTGGTTGTGTTTGGTTTGTTTCAAATGAAATTTGATAAAAAAGAGGTGGTGATTGATAAGCCTGTTATTTACATGTCTTTAGATGAGGAAATTGCTTTGCCTGATTTTGTTGTAGAAAAAGAAATTCCTGAGGAATTATTAGAACAGGTTCGTAGGATTCATATACAAGAGTTAACTACTATTAAAATGGTTGAAGATGATGAAGATGTGTTACCTGTAGTTATTTACGATTCATCAATAATAGTAGAGAGAGCTCCTCGTGTTGCTGATATTAAAGTTGTGCTAGAAGAGGAAGAGGTTGAGCCAATTCCAATTTCATTAGTTAGTGATATGCCGGTTTATCCTGGCTGTGAAAAATATTCTGCAAAGAAGAAGCAAATGGAGTGTATGTCCGAAAAAATACGGAAACATGTTATTAAAAATTTTAATACGGATATTGCTGTTGAACATGGAATAGAAGGTAGGCAAAAAGCTTTGGTAACCTTTGTTATTAATATAAAAGGAGAAGTTGTAAATGTTAAAGCGAGAGCGCCACATCCTGAATTGCAAAAAGAAGTGATTAAAGTAGTGAGTTTGTTGCCTAAAATGAAGCCGGCAAAGCAGGGTTTTAAAAATGTAAGTGTTACTTATGCGCTACCTGTAATTTTTAAAGTAGAGTGATTGAAGTCAGCTGGCTATCAATTTTAAAAGGCATAATAATGAAAAAATAAATTCCTGTTTTATAATAAGCGGGAATTTTTTGTGAGTAAAAAGAGCGTAAAAAGTATTTGTTGTATTTTCGCAAATCAAATTTATGTACATGAAATATTTATCCTTTATAGTCTTGTTATTTAGTGTTTTTTTGATTCAAGCTCAAACGGTTAACAATTATGAAAAGTACCCGGTTTTTCCTGCATGTGAAATGACTCAAATTTCAGAGTTGCCAGAATGTTTTAAACAAAATGTTCAGAATACATTTTCATTGGCATTTAAAATGCCAGAGGTTATTATAAAAGACAATTATAAAGGGAGAATGGATATTTTGTTTGAGGTAACCAAAGAAGGGGGGTTTAAAGTGATTTATGCAAATGCTGCTTATGCCGAATTAAAAGAAGAAGTTGAAAAGGTTTTTGGGGGTTTTCCGGTAATAAGAGCGGCTACTTTTGATGGAAAATCAGTATATACTCAATATGCTATGCAGGTTTTAGTACCTTCTTTGGAATGGGTTAAAACAAAAGTTGATACAGAGAAAACTAAGGAGCCAAGAAATATGTTAGAGGCAGCTGCCATGGAGTATGATAGTATTGTAAATCTAGGAGGAGGGAATACTAAACAGTATAAAACCGGGTTAAACATACCTTTTACACATCAAAATTATGCAAAGTTTGATTATAATATTAATGTGCTTGGAACAAATTCACATACCGCAGCAAAACCATATAGCTATGCTGATGTTTCAAAATATTATGATTTTGAAACAAATGTAGCTTCTCTACAAAAAGATAAGAAAACATGGTTGGGAAGAAAGTCCTGGAATGAGCATTTAGTCGCTTTTGAAGGAAAGGACTATTGGTTTACTGCAGATGTAGCGGTTGATTTGCAATTAGGAAAAGATACGCAGAGTGAAATTTCATATACATATAATAATACCAGGGCAATAAGTATTCAAGGTGGTTTAGGAGAAAAGTTAAGTTTTTCGGCAAGTATTTTTGAGAGCCAAGGCCGTTTTGCTGATTATGTGAATGCTTATGCTGAGAGTATTAAGCCTGATGGAGGTAATCCAGCAATTATTCCTGGAAGAGGGATAGCAAAAGAGTTTAATTCAGACGCTTATGATTACCCAATTGCCGAGGCATATCTTTCCTATCGTGCTAGTAAAATGTTTACTGCGCAATTCGGACATGGTAAAAACTTTATAGGTGATGGATATCGTTCTTTGTTTGTTAGTGATGCAGCAAGTCCGCATCCTTTTTTGAAGTTAAATACTTCGTTCTGGAAAATAAAATATACCAATACATGGATGTGGTTGAAAGATGTGCGACCTGAAGCAACTGTTGATGGTGCATATGGAAGTAAATATATGGCAACTCACTTTTTAAGTTGGAATGTAAGCAAAAAATTGAATGTAGGTTTCTTTGAATCTGTATTGTGGACAAATAATAATAATAGAGGTTTTGATGTAAATTATTTGAACCCGATTATTTTTTATAGAGCAATAGAATTTTCTTCTGGGTCAAGAGCAGGTAATGCTTTGATAGGATTAAGTGGGAAATATAAGTTATCAAGTAAAGCTAATATTTACGGGCAGCTGATTATTGATGAATTTTCTACAAAGGATATGTTCGGAAGCGAAAAAAGTTGGAAAAATAAGCTGGGTTTCCAATTAGGAGCTAAATATTACAATGCTTTTAAAGTGAAAAACTTATTGTTACAAGCCGAGTATAATCAGGTAAGGCCATATACGTATTCTCATGATGAGTTGTTGTTAAATTATGGCCACAACAACCAATCAATGGCGCATTTATGGGGAGCGAATTTTAGAGAATTTATCGGTATTGCACATTACAATTACAAAAGATGGTATGGTATGGCAAAATTAATTTACGGACAACGTGGCTTGGATAAAGGAGATGGAGTAAGTTATGGAGGTGATATTTTTGTGAGCTACGATTTACGACCAACGGATAATGGAATCTCTCTGTTGCAAGGAAACAAAACGAATGTGTTTATTGCCGATGTGCAAGCAGGATATTTGGTAAACCCTTCAACAAATTTAAAGGCTTTTGTTAATATAACGCAACGCAGTTTCTCTAAGGAAATTTCAACAACTCCTTATGAGGAAAATACTACATGGTTTAATGTTGGGTTAAGAACAGATTTGTTTAATAACTATGCCGACTATTAATTGAATAGTTTTGAGAGGGCTGGATTATAATAGATAGCTTTGACTAGAGTTTTAATAGATTTGAAAAGTTATAAATAGACAGTGTTTAAATTCAATAAAAAACTGTAATTTTGCAGTCAATTTTTAAGGCGATAAATTGAGTACAACAATACAAAATAATACTGATAAAAGTCTGTTTCAAGATTTTAAGGCTATCACAAAACATCGTTTAGCGATTAGTGTAGTCTTTTCTTCTGTTGCAGGGTATCTGATAGCTGTTGGAAGAGAAGTTGATTTTGTGGTGCTTGCAATGTTAGCTATAGGTGGTTATTGTATGGTTGGTGCATCTAATGCTTACAATCAAATTATTGAGCGTGATTTGGATAAATTGATGGATAGGACCAAAAACAGGCCTATTCCTTCAGGAACAATATCCGTAAAAGCAGCTTTTGTTATAGCAACAGTGTTAACCATAATTGGTTTGGTGGTGTTGTATTTAATAAACCCTAAATCAGCTATGTTTGGTGCAATTTCCATATTTATGTATGTAAGTTTGTATACGCCATTGAAAACAAAAACACCTCTAGCGGTTTTTGTAGGAGCATTTCCTGGAGCAATTCCATTTATGCTAGGTTGGGTTGCAGCTACTAATGAGTTTGGGATAGAGCCGGGAACTTTATTTCTGATGCAATTTTTATGGCAATTCCCTCATTTTTGGGCTATTGGTTGGTTTTTATATGATGATTATGAAAAAGCAGGTTTCTTTATGTTACCTACTGGAAAAAAAGACAAGAATACTGCAGTACAAATCATCATGTATACAATTTGGACAATTTTAGCTTCAATTATTCCGGTATTTGGCTTTACAGGTGATTTAAAATTATCAATAGTAGCAGCTGTAATAGTATTTGTATTAGGATTGGGAATGTTGTATTACGCAATATTATTATTCAGACGTATGGATGCGAAAACTGCTAGGCAGTTAATGTTGGCAAGTGTTTCATATATCACACTATTACAAATCGTATATATAGTAGATAAATTTTTACAATAAATAATGGATTTAACGCAGGGTACAGAACAAGAGAAAATCGGAAGAGCAAAAAAAACAATGTTGTGGTTTGCAATGATAAGCATGACTATGACTTTTGCAGGGTTAACAAGCGCTTACGTGGTAAGTAGCTCAAGGCCAGATTGGTTAAAGAGTTATGAATTACCTCCAATGTTATTGTGGAGTACTATTGTTATAGTGATTAGTAGTATTACTATTCATTTGGCAAAAAAAGCAATTGAAAGGGGGGCAGGTAAACAAGGGATGGTATTACTAGTAAGTTCTTTGATTTTGGGCTTAGCCTTTGTTGTGCTACAGTGGCAAGGTTTTTCATATATGGTATCTGAATTAGGTTATAACTTTACGGGGCCTACGAGTAATGTGGTTATTTCGTTTATGTATATTTTATTTTCATTGCATTTAGTGCATCTGTTTTCGGGTATAATAGTTCTGAGTATTATAATTTATAACCATTATAAACAGCGCTACAGTAACGGACAAACACTTGGATTAGAGCTTGGTGTGATGTTTTGGCACTTTTTAGATTTTCTTTGGGTGTATTTGTTTTTGTTTTTCTATTTCGTTAGATAAGAAAAATAGTTATTTTTGTTTTTTTTAAGAAAATTTTATAATTCAATAATTCAATAAATAGTATGGGAGCTACAGCAGCTGTAAATTCTGGACATGATACAAGTAAAGGTTTTGGAAAACCTTTTGGGATTAGTTATGGTAAAATGATGATGTGGTTTTTCATATTGTCTGATGCCTTAACATTCTCTGGTTTCATTGTTGCTTACGGATTTTCTAGATTTAAATTTATAGAAGAATGGCCAATTGCCGATGAAGTGTTTAATCACTTTCCATTTTTACATGGGGTAGACGCACCAATGTTATATGTTGCATTAATGACATTTATATTAATTGCTTCTTCTGTAACAATGGTATTAGCAGTTGATGCTGGTCATCATATGAAAAAGAATAAAGTAATTACTTACATGTTCTTAACTATTATTGGTGGTGTAATATTCGTTGGATCACAAGCTTGGGAGTGGAAAAACTTCATAGCTGGTGGATACGGAGCAGTTACAACAAAATCAGGGAAATTATTACAGTTTACCGATGCTGATGGACATAGAGTTCCTATGAATACTTTTGTAGTAGCTTCTGCTGCTGATAGAGTTCAGCACGTAAATAGTAAAGGGTTGTGGAATGTAAATGAAGCAGCTTTGCCTCCTTATGCCATGAAAGATGTTGTTAGTTCATTTGCTGCTAACCCTAATTTAAGAGTTAGAACGCAACAATTAACTGAAGAAGGTGAGAAAACTGTTTTAAGCAGAGCAGAATCTATTGAAGCATTAAAAAGAGGAGTTCGTTCTGTTGAAGGAGCTAACTTAAAAGAGAATGAATATGGACATCCGTTATTCGCTGATTTCTTTTTCTTTATTACAGGATTCCACGGTTTTCACGTACTTACAGGTATCTTGATCAACATTATCATTTTCATTAATGTAGTGTTAGGTACATATGAAAAAAGAGGGCAATATGAAATGGTAGAGAAAGTTGGTCTTTATTGGCACTTTGTAGATTTAGTTTGGGTATTCGTATTTACCTTCTTCTACTTAGTATAATTTGATTACGATATAGCATTATAAAATAGATAACGATTTAAAAGCATAGCAATGGCACAAGAAGTACAACCTTTCTTTTTCGGACTATTAAAACCAAAAAATAACATCAGTAAAATATGGATGGTGTTTTGGTTATTATCTGCAGTAACAATTTTTGAAGTTGTTTTAGGACTTATCAAGCCTGATGCATTAGTTCAGAACAGAATAGTGGGAATGAAAATTTTAAACTGGATTTTCATTATCCTAACAGTATATAAAGCATATTACATTACGTGGGCGTTCATGCACATGGATGGAGAAGCAAAATGGTTCAGACGTGCAGTTGTTTGGACAGGAGTGTTTTTAATTTTATACCTTTCTTTTATTGTTTTAATAGAAGGTGGTTATATTTACGAAATCATGACATCATCATTTGTTACTAGAGATTTTTAGTAGATGAATACATAGTTAATAAATAAAAAAGACGGTTATTATAACCGTCTTTTTTATTTATTCTAATCAAGTTTTTTTTTAAGCCAAGCTTGTTCGAATATATCAAAGCATTTTTAGATCGAGGTACGTCTCGAGGAGTAAAACCCATAAGTGGAATTAAAAGTATTTATTTTGAATAAAAAGAATCTCATCCTTGGACTTTTGTTTGTTTGTCCGATAATCATCTACCTTTTCTTCGCAACAGGAGTGTATAATTTTTCTGCATTGCCAATTGTTTCTACAAATGTTAAAGAGGTTTCAGTTTTTAAAAACCTAAAAGGAGAACAAGTTCAGTTAAAAGATAAATTGACAGTTTTAGGGTTTTTAGGTTCAGATTTGGCTGACAGAAAAATCAATGTATATAATTTACATGAAGAAATATACAAAGGAATTCATAGTTCTGATGCAGATTTTCAAATGTTGATGTTACTTCCTGTTGGAACTGAATCACAAATAGAAGAAGTTATTGTTGAGCTTTCTCGTTACGCAGAGATTAATAAATGGCAGTTTGCATTTGGTACTCCAGAAGCCATTGATGAAGTGTATAATTCTTTAAAGCTTTCAAGTGAATTAGACAAAAACTTTGGGACAGATTATGTTTTTATAATTGATAAGGAATTGAGCTTACGTTGTGCAGATGATAAGGAGTTAAAAGAATTTAATGGATATAATGCAACCAAAGTTTCTGTGTTGCATAAAAAAATGGATAATGATGTTACGGTGTTGTTGTTTGAGTACAATGCGGCATTGAAGAGTAACTATAAAATTAATAGGAGAGACTCATATTTAAAAATAAATCAAAAGGATGAAAGGAAATAAATCATATATTGGAATTTCGTTTATCATTTTAGTTTTTGGGATTTTTGCTATTCCCAAAATAATTGATCGTATTTCTAATGATACAATCATTGATGGGAATAGGCTGAATAAAGTGAATAAAGGTGTAAGATCTACTGATACAGATTCTGGCTTGGTGAAATTCAATAAAGTCCCTGAATTTAATTTTACAAATCATGATAGTATTGCATTAGGGAGTTACTTTTTTGAGAATAAGGTGTATGTGGTAGAATTCTTTTTTACGACCTGTCCGACTATTTGTCCAATCATGACGGAAAGTATGTTGCAAATAGAAGATGCTTTTGGTGATTTAGATGATTTTGCAATAGCTTCTTTTACAATTAATCCTGCTCATGACACACCATCCGTTTTAAAACAATATATGGTAGATCATGGTACGAAATCTAAAAACTGGCAAATGCTTACTGGTAGTCACGATGACATCATGAAGTTAGCTAATAAAGGGTTTAATTTGTATGCCGCCATGGAAGATAAAGCTCCAGGTGGTTTTGAGCACTCAGGTATGTTTGCTTTGGTTGATAAAAATGGTTTCATTCGCTCAAGAAAAGATGAGTTTGGAAATCCAATTTTGTGTTATCGTGGAATCACAGAAACTAGCAAAGATGAACTAGGAGAAGTTATTGATACCTCACATCATCAATTAACAGAGCTTAAACAAGATATTTTAAAATTACTTAAAGAGTAAACCGTCCCTTCGAGTAATTTTTATCAACGATGTTACGGGTTAGTATTGATAAGATGGAAGTGGGTATGGATGTCATTTCGACCTTAGGAGAAATCACATTAAGATTTTAAATAACACTAGGAGTCAAACTTCTAAATATAGAACTATTAAAAAATGGATACACAAAACGCTATAGAGCAGAAATACAATAAATGGATATGGGTATTATCAATCGTAATTCCATTAGCAGTAGCTGCTTTGTTTGGCGTTAACTTAAAACGACTGGGTTTTGATGTTGAGCCTTTAACATTTTTACCGCCTATTTACGCAACAATAAATGGTTTTACAGCTATTGTCCTGATTGCTGCAGTTGTAATGATTAAGAAAGGAAATAGAGTTGCTCATGAGCGTTTAATGAACCTGGCTATTGCATTGTCCGTTTGTTTCTTGTTATTGTATATAGGATACCATATGACCTCAGAGTCAACTACTTTTGGGGGTGAAGGAGCTATTAAGTATGCTTATTATTTTATTCTTATAACTCATATTGTATTATCAGTAGCTGTTATACCTTTGGTGTTAATCACCTATGTAAAAGCATTGACACAACGATTTGATAAGCACAAGAAAATAGCAAAAATAACTTTTCCGCTTTGGTTATACGTAGCTATTACGGGTGTAATAGTCTATTTAATGATATCTCCTTATTACATTTAGTATGAAAAAATTTCTTTTTATCTCCTTTTTTTTTCTTTCCCCTTTTTTGGTGGAAGCCCAATGTGCTATGTGTAGAGCACAGTTAGAAAGTATGGATGATAATTCATTAGCGAAAGGTGTTAATGATGGGATCGTTTATTTAATGGCAGTACCGTATATATTAATCGCCGTTGTAAGTTTCTTTATTTACAGGAGTTTTAAAAAGAAAAAGAAGTAATACTTGCTTTGTTGTAAGTATGCGAATTGATTTTCGATACAGTATATAAACAACTGATACGTAGGTTATTAGCTGTGTATTTCGTAACTTGTAGTCTCTCCTCAAAATTACAGTCACATGATTATAAAGATTGTAGTGTTTTTTTTTGGTTTTTTGTAATATGTGATGATAAGGTTGTGTAACCCGTAAATCTATATATTATGAAAAATCTCAAGCTATTTTTATCAGCGGTATTTGTTTTATTGCTGTTTAATTCATGTGAAAATGAAGAAGATTTATTTATTGAAGAGCCGAATACTGATCTTTCTGCAAGAATTGGAAATGAATCTATTATCAGAGGGGAAATAATAACTTTTGGGCGATATTATGGAAAATGCCAAGGAGTTACATGTGTTGAAATATTTAAGTTAAGTGACTTTACATTGTTAGAGGATACGTTAGATAGGTATCCAGTTTCAGGAAGTTTTTATCATGGTAAATTCGTAAACTTTAAAGGTTCTGATAAAATTATAACAAGTGATATATTGTCTAACTTTCCATTAGAGTTGCTAGATTCAAAATCAATAATTTATGGTACACCAGACGCAGGAGATTGGGGAGGTATTTATTTAGAGTATAAAGATGGTAACCATCACAGATATTGGTTTTTGGATTTAAAAACAAACAACATCCCTAAACATTTGAGAGCTTATGTAGCTTTAATAGATAAAAAAATAACATTAATTGGAGAAATTAATAACCTGAATTAACTAAGCTTAGAAATATGTGTTTCAGAGCGACTAGAGTTACATTGTAATTCTAGTCGCTTTTTTTGTTAAAGCCAGGTTTTTAATAAGCTGTACTATAGTGTTTTATGTTTAGTTTTCGTAACTTGTATGCTCTCCCCAAGATTACAGTCACAGGATTAAAAGGTTGTAATAATTGTTTTGATTTTTTATTAAATGTGATTTAAAGTTGTCTAACCCACAAATCTCAATATTATGAAAAATCTCAAACTATTTTTGTCAACTGTCTTTGTTTTGTTATTGTTTAATTCATGTGAAAATGAAGATGAACTATTTATTGATAATCCTATTCCTGATATTTCTGAAAGAGCTTCAGGTGATTTAATTATTAGAGGGGCTACATTAACATTTGGAAGGTATTATGGAAAATGTTTAGGAAATTCTTGCATTGAAATATTCAAGCTAAATGATGATAAGCTTTGGGAGGATGTTATTGATGGATACCCATCATCGGATAGTTTTTATGAAGGAAGATTTACTGAGTTTAATGGCTCAGAAAAAATAAAGACAGAATTATTATTTAATGAACTACCATTAGAATTATTTAAATACAAGTCAAATTTTAATACCATAGGGGAAGGAACCCGATGCTGGAGATGCTGGTGGAATTTATTTAGAGTTCCAGAATTTAGGAATTCGTAAATTATGGTTGGTAGACTTAAGTAAAAAAGACTTACCAAAGCATATAGCTATTTATGTTGAATTAATAAATAACACTATAGATGAAATAGGTGAGATTAATGATCGAAATTAATTAATAAAAACTTATTGTAAAGCGATTAAAACTGCTGATTTAGCTAGTTTTAATCGCTTTTTGTTTGGGTAATGTGTAGTCATTTTAAGATGTTTTCTTTACTGCATCCGTTATATGAAAGATTGATACAATTCTTCTATATGATGTTTTAACAAAAGTTATTTAGTATATCCATTTATTTGCTAGATTTTAAAATATAGTCTCTTTTTTGTATTTGAACTGTAACAAATTTAAAGCACGGTAGTCTTATAACTAAATAAAGGACAAGAGAGAGTTTATTTCGGTTATTGAAATGACTTTTGTTAAAACTAACAAACACATCAATCAAATGTTAGAAATCAAAAAATTACACAAATCTTACCCAATTGGGAAAGATTCTTTACATGTATTGAAAGGAATTGATTTTTCCATTAAGGCAGGGGAGTTGGTTGCTATTATGGGGTCTTCTGGATCAGGTAAATCCACTTTGCTTAATATAATCGGTATGCTTGATGAAGCTGATGAAGGAGATTATATTTTAGATAATGTTCCAATTAAGAACTTAAATGAGAAAAAAGCAGCCGTATATCGTAACAAATTTCTAGGATTTATATTTCAATCTTTCAACTTAATTAATTACAAAAACGCAGTTGAAAACGTTTCTCTTCCATTGTATTATCAAGGTGTGAATAGAAAAGAACGTCATGAAAAAGCTATGTTTCATCTTGGAAAAGTGGGGTTAACCGATTGGGCTAAGCACTTACCAAACGAACTATCCGGAGGGCAGAAACAACGTGTGGCTATCGCTAGAGCATTAGCCGCTCAACCAAAATTGTTGTTAGCAGATGAGCCTACGGGAGCATTAGATACCAAAACATCCTATGAAATTATGGATTTCATTCAAGAATTGAATGATGAAGGAAAAACAATATTAATTGTAACCCATGAAGAGGATATTGCAAATATGTGTAAACGTATTGTGCGCTTGAAAGATGGGGTTATCATGGAAGATAGTTATGTAGAACAAGTAAGAGCTTCACAATATGTTTGATTTAGATTTGTGGAGAGAAATATTTCAGAGTATCAGTAAAAACAAGCTTCGAAGTTTGCTTTCTGGTTTTACAGTTTCATTTGCAATATTACTATTTACTTTATTGTTTGGTATTGCTAATGGATTAGAGAACACCTTTAATAGTTTCTTTAAAGATGATGCACAGAACTCTATATTTATCCAATCTGGAAAAACAACAAAGCCATATAAAGGATTTAAGTCAGGTAGGGAAATTCAGTTTAAAAACGAAGACTTTGATTATTTGAAAAATGATTTTGGAGATAAAGTACAATACATTACTTCTCGTGTTTATAAAAGTTTGACGGCATCTTATAAGAATGAAAAGAATAATTATCAAATTAGAGCAGTTCATCCAGATCATCAGTATTTAGAAAAAACGTTAGTGTATGAAGGGAGATACATTACTGCAAAAGATTTACAAGAAAAATCTAAAGTAATTGTTATTGGTAGGTTAGTTGAAGAAGATTTATTTGCAAAAACAGTAGCGCTTGGGAAATATGTTAATTTAGGAGGAATTCAATATAAAGTTGTTGGTGTATATCGTGATGACGGAGGAGATAATGAAGAGCGTATGATTTATATGCCAATAACTACGGCTCAAAATATATATGGTAATAATGATTATGTAGATCAGATAAACCTAACATACAACCCTGCTATGGGGTATGATGAAGCATTGTCGTTTAGTAGCTTGTTGACTAAAAAGTTAAAAGATCGGTTTGATATATCGCCAAAAGATCAACGTGCAGTTCGAGTACGAAATATGGCAGAGGCTTCAAAAGGTGTAAATCAAATGACATCAGTTTTAGGAATACTAATTCTCGTTATTGGAATGGGAACCTTAATTGCTGGAATTGTAGGAATTGCAAATATTATGATTTTTGTAGTAAAAGAGCGGACTAAAGAATTAGGAATTCGTAAAGCATTAGGAGCAACACCAAAATCTATTGTAAGAATGATCATGCTAGAATCAATTTTAGTAACTGCATTAGCAGGTTATTTAGGATTGCTGATCGGTATGGGGGTATTAGAGTTGATTGGAGATAGTTTAAAACAGTATTTTATAACCAACCCTAGTGTAAGTACAAGTTTAATTGTTGGAGCAACAATAACCTTGATACTGGCTGGAGCAATTGCAGGCTATTTACCGGCAAAACGAGCAGCAAGTATAAAACCAATTGTAGCACTTAGAGACGAATAATTATGTTTAGATTTTTAGTAGATAGAGATTCTTGGCAAGAAATATATGATAGTCTTCGCAAGAATAAGTTTAGAACAATCATTACTATGGTTGGAGTTTGGTGGGGGATTTTATTACTAATAGGTTTGTTAGGATCTGCAAGAGGAATGGAGAATTCATTTAACAGACTTTTTGGTGATTTTGCAACTAATAGTGTGTTTATTTGGGGGCAATCTACAAGCAAACCATTTAAAGGCTTTCAGGAAGGGAAAAGTGTTCAGTTAACGCTACAGGACACAAGAGCGATAGAAAGAGAAATTGAAGGAATTGAATTTGTAGTCCCAAGAAATCAAACAGGAGCTATTGTTATAAATAGGTTTCAATCTGGAAATTTTAATGTAAATGGAGACTATCCACTACTAGACAAAGTACAGAAAGTAAAAATGGTAAACGGTAGGTTTATAAATCAAAATGATATTGATAAAAAAAAGAAAATCACCATAATTTCTGAAGATGTTTATAAACAGTTGTTTGAAAAAGATGAAGAAGCTATTGGTCAGTTTATTCAAATAAATGGAATCAATTTTAAAGTAGCTGGAATTTATGAAGCAAGTATGATGGGAGGGCCTTCTTCAGATTTGCATATACCGTTTACTACCTTTCAACAGATTTATAATAAAGGGGAAAATATCGGTTGGATGATGATTACTGGTAAGCCAGAATACGACATCAAACAAATTGAATTAGATGCAAAATTATTGCTTAAAAACATGAATAAAGTGCATCCTAAAGACAATCGCGCTTTTGGAAGCTTTAACTTAGGTAAAGAGTTTAAAAAATTTACAGGATTTTTAACAGGAATGCAATTTTTAACTTGGTTTGTAGGGATAGCAACATTAATAGCAGGAGTATTTGCTATTGGAAATATATTATTAATAACAGTAAAAGAGCGTACCAAAGAAATAGGAATTAGAAGAGCATTGGGGGCTACTCCGTTTGAAATCAAACGTCAAATAGTAATGGAAGCGGTACTGTTAACCTTAGTAGCTGGTTTAATGGGAATAATTTCTGGAGGAATTATCTTAATGATAATTGATGCTGCTTTTGGGCAAGGTGATGCTGCTGCTTTAGTAAATGCATCTGTATCTATACCAATTGTGTGGTTAGCATTGGGGATTCTAATTGTGTTAGGAACATTAATAGGATTAATTCCGGCTCATAAAGCAACAAGCGTAAAGCCAATTGATGCCTTAAGAGAAGAATAAACTAGAATAATTAATAGAAATCAATCAAAAATTAGAATTTATAAAATTAAGAATAATGAGTAAAGGACTTAAAATAGCATTGGCAGTAGTAGTACTTGGTTTGTTGGTAGTTGTAATGAAATTTTTTGCAGATAAAAATTCAAAAGCAGCTGTAGAGTATAAAACTGAACAACCATTTGAAGCAAGTATTGTTACAAAAACGGTAGCAACTGGAAAAGTAAATCCAGAAGAAGAAGTAGAATTAAAACCTCAAATTTCAGGAATAGTATCTGAAATATTAGTTGAGGAAGGAGATATGGTAAAAAAAGGCGATTTAATTGCACGTATTAGAGTTGTTCCAAATGCTCAAAACTTAGCAAGTTCTCAAAGTAGAGTTCGTTCAGCAAAACTATCTTTTGATAATTCTAAAACATTGTATGATCGAAATAAAACTTTATTTGAAAAGGGAGTTATTTCTAAACAAGATTTTGAAAATAGTGAATTGGCATATAATCAATCAAGACAAAGTTTAAATCAAAGTCAGGTAGATTATCAAATAATTAAAAAAGGTTCAGCAGCAGGAGCTGGAAGTGCAGCAAACACAAATATTATCGCTCAAATTTCAGGTACGATATTAGAAATACCAGTACGTGAAGGAAATCAAGTAATAGAGAGTAATACCTTTAATGCAGGTACTACAATTGCAACAATTGCCGACATGAGTAAAATGATATTTGAAGGAAAGGTTGATGAGGCTGAAGTAGGGAAGTTGAAAGAAGGAAGAGAAATTATCATCAAGCTTGGGGCAATAGAAGGAAAGGATTTTCCAGCAAAATTAACTTTTGTAGCGCCTAAAGGAAAAGAAGAAGCAGGAGCAGTTCAATTCACTATAAAAGCGGATGTGACTATTGACAAGGATACTTATGTAAGGGCTGGGTATAGTGCTAATGCTGAAATTGAATTAGAAAAGAAGGACTCTGTGTTCTCTATTAAAGAATCTTTATTACAGTTTAATAGAGTTACTGAAGAGCCATTTGTAGAGGTAGAAACTGATGACCAGAAATTCAAAAAGATTGATGTGAAGTTGGGAATCTCAGATGGTATTAATGTAGAGATTCTAGATGGGTTAAAAGATGGTGATAAAATTAAAGTTTGGAATAAAGCTTCAAAAGATAATAATGATGAGGAAGAAGATGAAGACTAACATACAAGTAATACAAATGAAAAAAATCATAGTAGTTTTAGCGGCAGTAATCACTTCTTTTTCTTTTGCACAAGATAAGAAATGGACTTTACAAGAATGTGTTAATTATGCTTTAGAAAATAATATTTCGGTTAAGCAAGCACAATTGTCTAATCAGACCAATGGGCAAAATATAAAATCGGCTAAAGGACAGTTTTTACCTTCATTAAGTGCTAGCGGAGGGCAATCATTAAGTTTTGGTTCAAATATAAATAGTTTTACTAATACAAGAAGTTCATCGACAACTCATTCAACGAGTATAAGAGCCAATGCATCTCAAGCTATTTTTAATGGATTTAGGAATACAAATTTATACAAACAGTCAAAGTTAAATTTAGAAGCTAGTGAGTTAGAATTGTCTAGAATTAAAGATGATATTTCTTTAAACGTAGTAAATTCATATTTGAACATATTATTCAATATAGAGAACCTTACTGTAGCTCAATCACAGTTTTCTTTTAGTGAAAAACAGTTGTCTAGAGTAAAAGAATTGGTAGATGCGGGAGTACAGCCAAGAGGAAATATGTTAGACGTAGAAGCTACTTTAGCAAATGATGAACAACGCGTCATTGCCGCTGAAAATAATTTAGCACTAGCAAAATTAACCTTGTCACAATTATTACAATTACCAGCGAGTGGGTTTGATGTTGCTACGATAGAAGTAGGGGTTCCTTCGGAACAATTATTGTATGAAAACTCAAATTCTATTTTTGGAGTAGCGGTAGAGAATAGAAGTGAAATTAAAGTTGCGGAAAAGAATATTGATGTAGCAAAATTATCTACTGAAATATCTAAAGCAGGGTATTACCCAACAGTATCACTTAACTACAATTATAATACTTTAGCTACGTTTAGTGAGTTTAATAAATTGGCGTTTTCTCATCAGGCGTCAGGAAATCAAGGGCATACTTTTAGTTTGAATTTAAACATCCCTATTTTTTCTCAATTCCAGAATAAAACGGCAGTTGCGAAGTCAAAAATTCAAGAAGAAAGCGCCTCTTTAAATTTGGAGCAAGCAAAACTAACCTTACAATCTAATATAGAAAGAGCCTTTACAGACGCAAGAGCTGCATTAAAAACGTATTCCGCAGCACAAAAATCATTAAGTGCTCAACTATTGTCTTTTGAGAATGCTCAAGAGCGTTTTAATATTGGAGCAATGAATTCTTTTGATTTGGATTTAGCTAGGAACAAATTGGTAAATGCAGAAGCATCGATGATAAACTCAAAGTATGATTTTGTATTTAAATCTAAAGTGTTAGATTTCTATGCAGGTAAATCGTTGATTGACTAATCTTTTTAAAAATAAGAAGAAATAAAAAGTGGCTTAATTCTTTTAAAGGATTAAGCCACTTTTGTTTTAGTGAATAAAATTGGTCTAATTGAACTCAATTTCCGACTTTTGCATAAAAGCAATTACTCGTGTCCTACATCTTACAAATAGAAACATCAACAACAAACTGTTCAGTGGCGATCTCAAAAAAGGGAAAAACAATTGCTGTGAAAGAAATCAGGGATGGGTATTCTCACGCTGAAAACTTGCATATTTTTATTAAAGACATTTTAGCTGAGAGTAAATTAGCGTATTCGGATTTGAATGCAATTGCTGTAAGTAAAGGGCCTGGTTCATACACAGGTTTGCGTATAGGAGTGTCAACAGCAAAAGGGCTGTGTTTTTCATTAGATATTCCGTTAATAGCTATAGAAACTTTAGAGGTATTAGCGCATCAGGTTGTTGTTGAAGAGGGGTTTATTGTTTCAATGATAGACGCAAGACGTATGGAAGCTTATACAAAAGTGTTTAAAGCTAATTATGAAGAAGCTAGAGTAATTGAAGCGGAAATTTTAGATGAAACTTCTTTTGTAACATATTTAGGAGAGGGGAAAGTTGTTTTTGTTGGGAATAAGACTGAAAAAACTCAAGAAGTTATTCAAAATAGTAATGCTCGGTTTATTGAGACCTTCCCTTCTGCAAAGGAAATGAGTGAATTGGCTTACGCAAAGTTTGAAAAAAATGATTTTGAAGATGTTGCTTATTTTGAGCCGTACTACCTAAAAGATTTTTTAGTAACACCTGCTAAAAAGAAAGTTTAATTTTTTTTAGTGAATTAACATTCATTTTTAATAATGATTTTACATAAGTAAAAAAGCTGTTTGAAAAGTAAATTTACTTTTCAAACAGCTTTTTTAAAATGAATAAGAATACTTCTTTATCCTTGTTTTCGTATTTCAACTGAATGTGGGTAAGGTATTTCTATACCAGCTTCATCAAGAGCTATTTTACACTTCTCTAAAGTTCCGAAGTAAACATCCCAGTAATCAGCAGTAGTTGCCCATGGTCTAACAGCAAAGTTCACGGAGCTGTCAGCCAATTCAGAAACGTTCACAGTTGGTGCAGGTTCATTGAGCACTTGTGGATTGTCGGTTAAAACCTTTAATAAAACAGCTTTGGCTGTTTTAATGTCTTCATCATAACCAATTCCAATAGTTAAATTTACACGTAACTGACCTTCTGTAGAGTAGTTAGTAATATTCCCATTTGATAAAGTCCCGTTTGGAATAATGATTTCTTTGTTTTCAGGGCTATTTATTTTAGTTGTAAATATTTCTATTTCTTTAACAACTCCTAACTCTCCTTGAGCTTCAATTAAATCGCCAATTTTAAAAGGTTTGAAGATCATAATTAAAACACCACCAGCAAAATTAGCTAGTGAACCTTGTAGGGCTAAACCAATAGCTAAACCTGCTGAAGCTAAAATAGCAGCAAATGAAGTGGTTTCTATTCCTAAAGCACCTAAAATTGTTATAATTAATACAATTTTCAATGTCCAACTTAACAAGTTCATTAGGAATTTCTGAAGGCTTTTGTCATAGCCCCTTTTGTCCATTAGTTTATTAGTTTGTTTTAAGGTTTTTTTGATTATCCATGATCCGATAAACCAAATTAGGAGTGCTCCAATTATTTTTGGTCCAAACTCACTTACAAAGTTGATTCCTTTTTCTATCCAGATACTTGCTTCGTTTTGAGTGTTTTCTAATTGCATTTTATTTTCTAATTAAAGTTAGTGCTTGTTCAATGTTTTCTATCGGTAATTGACAAACTGAATTTTCACAAATGTAAATGTATGTTTTTTTAGGAATTATTCTATATTCTAACAAAGGAAGTTTTTTTGTTGAAGCGTCGTTTTTTACCGATAAATCGCATCCAGAGAATAGGGTATTAGGTAAATATTGCTTTTTTAAATATTTAATCTTTGATAAAGCAGCTTCGCCAGTAATTACAATTTCTTGAAATTTTTCTGAATTCATTAAGTATACATCTAACCAATTGGAATATCCCGATCCATAATTGTTTATTTCAGGAAGTATGTTATGAAGCATTTTTTTGGAAGCTTCAGTATATTTCTTACTGTTAAAATGTATTCCTAGCATAAATAAATTTTTTGCCATAATCGAATTACTGGCAGGAATTACATTGTCACGATATTCAGTTTTTCTAACGACTAACTTAGGGTCTTCATCTGAAGTAAAATAAAATAAGTTATTCTCGGTGTTATAAAAATGCGTGAAACAATAATCGGTCAAGTTTTTAGCGCGATATAACCATTTCTCATCTAAGGTGTTTTCATATAACTTTATAAAAGCCTCTACGGTGTTTGCGTAATCTTCAAGATACCCGTTAATGGTACTTTTCCCATTTTTATAGTTATGAAATAGGCTCCCATCATTTTTAAACAAATTGTCAGAAATGAATACAGCGTTTTTGAGCGCTATTTTTAAATATTTCTCGTCATTTAAAACTTCATATGCGTCTAGATATCCTATTAGCATTAGTGCGTTCCATGAAGTAAGTGTTTTATCGTCTAATGAAGGTTTTTTGCGTTGTTCTCTGATATTATGCAATGCAATAGTGTTTTCATTGAGGGTAGCATGTAATTGAGAAATTGAGACGCCAAATTTCTTTGCGATTTTTTCATCACTATCTTTTCTAGTTAATACATAGTTGCTTTTTTCCCAATAACCATACTCATTTACATTATAGTAATCTGCAAATAGTTTGTAATCCTCTTTTAGCACTGCTTTTAATTCCCCTTTCGTCCATACATAAAAAGCGCCTTCCTCTTTTTCTCCTAAATTATTATAACTATCAGCATCTAGGGAAGAATAGAAATATCCTTTTTTATGATATAATTCCTGTTCAATAAAGCTCAAGGTTCTTTGTATGGTTGTTTTGTATAGCTCGTTTTTGGTAAGCTTGTAAGCTAGTGAATACATACTTACCAGTTGGCCATTGTCATAAAGCATTTTTTCAAAGTGTGGAATATGCCATCGGATGTCGGTTGAATACCTAGAGAATCCACCATCAATATGGTCAAAAACACCTCCATAAGCCATTTTTGTAAGGGTGGTGTTTACATAATCTAAAAGTTCTGTGTCATTTTGTAAATGAGCGTATTTTAATAGAAAAGCGTAATTATTGGGAAGCATAAACTTTGGAGCTCTTTTAGTACCTCCAAATTTATGGTCGAAAGATGTTTTCCATTGGTCAACTATTGTGGTAAGATCTTCTGTTTTAAAAGAAAGATCATTAGGGTTTTTTGCAACTAAATCCGAAGTGATAATTCCTTGTTCTAGGTTGTCGGCATAGGAAATGAGCTTTTTCGGGTTGTCTTGAAATTGTTTTTGAAATTGTGTTAACGCAGAAGTCCAATCGTTTTTTCTAAAATATGTGCCACCCCAAACTGGTCTTCCATCGGGTAATGCAATCACGTTTAATGGCCAACCACCTCTACCGGTAAGTAATTGAACTGCGCTCATGTATACCTGATCAATATCTGGCCGTTCCTCTCGGTCTACTTTAATCGTAATAAAATGATCATTCATTACTTTAGCAACAGCGGTGTTTTCAAAACTTTCTTCCTCCATTACATGGCACCAATGACATGCTGAATAACCAATGCTTATAATAATAAGTTTATTTTCTGTTTTAGCTTGTTCTAGTGCTTTATCACCCCAAGGCTTCCAGTTTACAGGATTGTGAGCGTGTTGTAATAAATACGGACTTGTTTCATTACTCAGTTCATTAGTAAATTGATGTGTATTGATCATGGTGTCGTTATTTTGTCCTTTACAGCTAAAAAGTAAAATAAGTGCTAATGAAGTTATTAGATGTCTCATAACTCAAAGTTAGTGAAATTAAGACATAAAAAAAGCACTCATTACGCTATGGTTATGAGTGCTATAAATATTTTATGTTTTTTTAAGGCTTGTCTATAGTTATTTATCCATTTAGGGCAATAACGGCTCCGATTTTTCCGGGGATCATTTCTTTTAAAGTAGCCTCGATACCGCTTTTTAATGTCATAGTAGATGATGGGCAACCACTACAAGCTCCCTGCAAAATAACTTTTACTTCTTGTGTTTTTTCATCATAGGACTGAAACATGATGTTCCCACCATCACTTGCTACGGCAGGTTTGATATATTCGTTTAATACATTGATGATTTCTGTAGAAACATCATCAAGATCATCAATGTTTAAGTTTATTTCAGGAGCTATTTCTTTACTTGGTTTTTCAATAGTAGTATCTACTATTGTATTTCCTTCTGCTATAAAATTCCTGATTTCTTCACGTAATTCATTTGCAATATCGGTCCATTCTGCTAATTCGTATTTACTTATTGAAACATAATTTTCATCAATAAATATTTCTTTTACAAAAGGGAAGTGAAATAGTTTTGTTGCTAAAGGTGATATTTTTGCATCATCAATATTTTTAAACTCAAAAATAGTATCAACTAATTTTTTGTTAACCACAAATTTCATTGCACTCGGGTTTGGTGTGCTCTCTGCATAAACTGTTACTGCAACTTTTTTCTTGACAACATCATTATCAACAGCTTTTTTTCCGCTATTTAAAAAATCTTGAATTTGCTCAGCAAGATCAGCTTCAATTTCAGACCATTCTACAATGTTGTATTTTTCAATGGCAACAAAATTCCCGGAGATGTATAGCTTTTTTACAAAAGGTAAGTAGAAAAGTTCTCTAGCAAGTTGTGAGTTGCTAGCTTCATCAATATTATTAAATTCAAAGTTTTGATGTTCAGTAAGAAACAGATTAGATTCAAACTTTACAATATTTGGAGAAGAAGTATGTGTTATAGTAATGTTATGCGCTTCCATAAAGAAAATTTTTATGCAAAAGTACTGAATTACTTTGCTTCAGAAGAATTAATTGTAGTTTAAAAGCAAGGTTTGAATATAAATAAATGTTTTTATAGGTGTACTCTTTGATTTTTTTTTATATTTGAAAATTATCAATTTTACCTGAATTTTAGCAATTATCTATGCGATTCCAAACGATATAGGTATTAACGAAATTAAAATATGACAAAGAACATTTATATTTTCATAACATTGTTTGCCTTTCTTGGTGCTAACGCACAAGAAGGAATACCAACGTATTCTGATTATTTAACCGATAATTTGTATTTAATACACCCATCAATGGCCGGTGCATCTAACTGTAGTAAGCTTAGAATAACAGGACGTCAGCAGTGGTTTGGACAAGAAGATGCTCCAGCGTTAATGACAGCTAGTTATAATACTAGGTTTGATGATGTAGCGCCTTCTGCAGGTGGGATTATTTTATTTAATGATAAAAATGGGTACCATTCACAAACGGGTGCATATTTAACATACGCTCACCATATTATGTTGGGAAGAAATACCATTGATTTAAACCAAGTTTCTTTTGGTTTAAGTGTAGGGTTGATTCAAAGTAGGTTAGATCAGAGCGAATGGGATTTAGAATGGAATTCTAATGGTCCATTTGGAGGAGAGGATCCACAGGCTCTTACAAATGATAATATATCAAGTACTTATTACAATGTTGATTTTGGTGCGTCATACCACTTATTAGATTTTTATGCTCATTTGACTATTAAAAATTTAATGGGTACTGGAAGAAAATTATACTCTGTGAAAGAGAGTGCAAACTTACAACGATTTTTAATTTCAATGGGGTATGTTTTTTCAAGTATTAATAGTGATTGGTCAGTAGAACCATCAATATTGTTTCAACACATTTCTCAAACTGCAGAAACTCAGTTTGATGTAAATGCGAAAGTATACAAGAAATTGGATTTCGGTAAAGTATGGGGAGGTTTGTCATACAGAAGAAGTTTAGATGGAGCTGAGTATGCTACTGCAACAGGTTCAGGTGAAGGTCAAAAATTACAATACATTACTCCGTTTATTGGAGTGAATTATGATAAATATATGTTTGGGTATACATACTCGCACCAAACAGGTCAGATAAAGTTAGTTGATGGTGGTTTTCATCAGGTTACTTTAGGGATTAATATAAACTGTAGACCAGAGAAATATGATTGTAACTGTCCTGGTATTAACTAGGGATACAAAATATATAAACTAAAAAAGCTCGCAATTTGCGAGCTTTTTTAGTTTATAAGACCATAATTTTATTTCTCCCAGTGATAGCTTTTTTGCTTGCCTTGCTTTTTAATGGCGTTCAACATGGCATTTTCTAAATGATTGTTAATGTTATTTTTCTTTTTTTCTGCAGTAATGTATTTTGTTCGTTTGTTGTTTTCTTCTTGTATTTTTTGTTGAATTTTTATACGTTCCTCCTTTTTTATTGATACGTATGTTTCTAGTTCTTTATTTGTTTTTTGTTGTAATTCCTTTGGCAACATTTTTTTGTCAATTTTAGTATAACTAAAGTCTTCTTGTTCTGTTTCAGCATCTACCAAATCCCATGAGCTATTTTTATAAAAAGAAGAGCTTTTACTAACTGTTCTGCTTACTTCATTGGCTTTACCATATTTTGATGCATTAGCATCTTGTACAGATTGAGAAGCTACTTTTCTTCTTCCCTGTTTTCCGTAAGGAATATATGTTTTATTTAGTTTGATATTTAATTCTAATATATAATCATCATAAGGTGAAGGGATGTGTACGGTTTGTTGGTTATGATTTATCGCCATATAATCGCCATTACCTAGTTGAGCCCCTTGTTGCCACATACTAGATATACCATCATTATAATCGCCACAATAAATTGTATTGATATTGATTTGTTTTTTCTTTGCATCAGTACTTGCACTCATATAATTTACAGGTCCTTGTGTAAAAGGTTCATTCCCAGCAATGAAAATTAACTTTAAATCACTTTCATTAGTATCCCATTCCAACTGATTAACTGAAGTTTGTATTACTTGTCCACAATATTCATTTCCGCCATTGGTGGTCAATGAGAATAATTTTTCTGAAATATAGTCAAGGTCATTCGTAAAAGCACTCACTTGTCTTATGTATCCATCGGCATTTGACAGGCGATCATTACCATATTCATAAAGCGCAATTTTTAAATTTGGCCTTTCTGATTTGCATTTTGCGTAAGAGAGTTCATTAATAATCTCCCATAATTGTGCCCTAGCTTGATCAATAAGGCCATCCATACTGTTGCTGGTGTCTAATAGCAGTGCTACTTTAATGGTGCTTTTTTCAATTGGGTTATAGGCAGTCTCTAAAGTCGTTAAAGTATTTGTTTCTGTTTTTGTATCTGCTTTACAGGTTAATAAACTGAATGATAAAGCGAATAAGCTTATAATTTTTATAATTTTCATAATTTATAGTTTTAGGTTATTTTTTCAATTCTTTAATGTCGATATTTCCATTTGGTGATACTACATAGTATTTATGATTTGTTTTTGGTTGTGGCGATGGTTTAGGTTGTTCTTTTGGTTTTGGGGAGTATAGAAGTTTTAAATCCATACCTACTTGTACTACGGGTTCTAAAATACTCGGGTTTATAACAATATCGTAGTTTTCGTAGGTTATAGGTTGATAGTAGTATGAAGTTAGTTTTTTTGCTTTTGTGACTCCTTTTTTCTTTTTAATAGCCTCAAAGGATATGCTGTTAAAAGCTTGATAACTGTGATAGAAATCTTTTGGAAAATAGCAGTATTTATTGTCAGATACCTGATTGTTAAAGGTTTTGAAATCAAATCCTAGCGTGGAGTAGAAAGTTTTTTTCTCTGCTACTAATTTTAGTAATGCATCTTGTAGTTTTTTATAAATTAAGTGAATGTCTTTTATAAAGTAGTCTACTTTCACAAGGTTATAGATTTCATTTTTGGCACAAGCGGCTAAGATCTTTTCAAACTGATGGGTTTCGGTGAACCTAATATGAATGTTTTGCTGTAACTCAAACCCTTTAGGAACTTCGTTGTATTTTTTACTGAAGAGCTTTTTCTCAACAGCCACTTCGTACCTAGGAACAAAAGAAATAACATCTATTGTAATATCTTTTGTTAAAACTCCTTGAGAAGCTAGGCTTGATTTTACATTGTCAATGCGCTCTTTCATTAAGTTATGGGTTTCTTCTGCAGTAGTACCAATTTGTGCTAAATTGAATATTGCAGTATAGGAGCTAGCTTTTACATTGCACAAGGCTTTTAGATCTATAGTAATATTATTACTGGTTGAAAGGTTAGTTTGATGATGTTTTGGAGGCTGTCCATAATCAATAGCATTACCCAGTCCAGAAACAATATTTTGTCTTGATATTTTATCCTGATTCGCATTTTGATCATAGTTTCCTTTGTGTTGTGCTAAACACATTATAGGTATAATTAACAATGCATTTAAAAATAATTTTTTCATAGTAACTGTTTTTTCTTAAAACTCATCATGAGTTGATTATTATTTGTAGTAAAATTACAAACTGGTATTCTTAAGAAAAACCTAAAATGAGGGAGCGTAGTAGTTGGATTAGGGAAGTTGTGTTTTACGAGAGGGAAGTATTTTAAATAGGCTTTATTTTAAAGTAAAGTATATTTTGTTAATAATAAAGTACGTAAGTTTATAGAAATTTTTATTAGTTTTAAACAAATGAAACAACTAATTTACATAATACTCTTTTTTACTTCTGCTTTTGTGTTTGCGCAACAGGATAGGAATAAAATGGAAGATGGTAAATCTTATTATATTAAAGGAGAAGTACTCTTAAAGAACTCTGGGGACCCTTTATCTGACGTAGAGGTACAAGTGTACGGAGGTAATTACACAAAAACTTCACTATCGGGGAATTTTAGGATTAAAGCTAAAATAGGAGATGAAATAGTAATTAGTCACCCAAGTATTGAAACAGTAAGTTATATACTTAAAAATAAAGACGATCAATTAAAAATATACATAGAAGAGCCTACGCTTAATAAAAAAATAAGAGTAGGAAAAACAAGTGTGTCAAAAGAGTTTAATGCACTTATAGATTCTGCAAAGCAAGTATATAAAAGCGATGCTGAAAAGGGGGCTGAATTTGTAATAAAATCATTATTAGTTTCCAAAAAGTTGACTAAGAAACAGCAGGCAACATCGTATGAGGTATTGGGAGATATTTACTTGTACTGGAAACAATATGATTTAGCAATATCAAATTTTAAAAGAAGTTTACAACAACAAAAATCTGCTGGAGTTCAGTTGAGTTTGGCGAAAAGTTATTTTAAAAACAAAGCGTATACTTCAGCGGTTTCAATGTACGAGAGTATCAATGTCGGCCAATTGTCAAATTGGGAAAAAGTAGTGCTGAATGAGGAGTTAGGTGACGTGTATTCCGCTAAAAAGGAATATATATCTGCTGAAAAATACTATAATAATGGATTATCTATTGCAAAGAATCATTTGATAACTCCAAAAATAACTGATTTAAATTCTAAGTTAGGTAAAGTTTCATTTTCTCAAGGAAAGGTTGAACAGGCTACTACTTATTTTGATAATTCACTAAACTTAGCTTCTAGCGAAAATGAGCAACGCTCAGTAGTAGAAAAGGAAAGGGTTGCTGATTTTTATAATTCAAACCAGCAATTTGATCAAGAAATTGCTCTGCGGAAAAAAAATCTATCCGCACTAGAAACGCTAGATGTTGAGGTGCTTACAGAAAATAGTTTGCATGAGTCAGATTCATTAACTACCCAGAAAAGTAATTATAAAATTGCCAACGCCTATGTACAGCAGGCAAAATATGATGACGCGATACCATACCTTGAAAAAAGTATTTCGGAAGCTAATAAAAAGTCCGATTTAATCATAGAAAAGGATGCTACACGTAAGTTGTCAGAGGTTTATAAAACAGTAGGAGAGTATACCAAAGCCTTGGAAACGTATCAAAGTTATGTTGACTTGGTAGATAGAGTGTATTTAAAAAAAGAACAGCAAATTGCTAATGTATCTAAAGTAAGTAGAGATTTAATAAAGCACCAACAAAGAATTACGGGCTTAGAAGATGAAAGAAAGTTGTCAGAAAATAAATTACTGTTGGCTTCAAAAGATAGTGAATTGCAAAGCGAACGAAATAAACAGCAAAGCATTGTTATTTACGGTCTTTTAGCGGGTTTATTTCTGTTGTTGTTATTGGCTTTTTATATGTACAGAAACATAAAACAACAACGTGTAAACAATAATTTATTAGCATTAAAATCACTTCGTTCACAAATGAACCCGCATTTTATTTTTAATGCTTTAAATTCAGTTAATAGTTTTATTGCTTCAAATGATGAGCGCACTGCCAATAGATATTTGACCGATTTTTCTAAGTTGATGCGTTCTGTTCTAGAAAATTCAGAAGAAGATTTTATTCCACTTTCAAAAGAAATAGAATTACTACAGTTATATACTAAGTTAGAACACTTTAGATTTCAAGATAAATTTGAGTATACTATTACTATTGATGATAATATAGCTATTGATGAGTTTGTAATACCTCCAATGTTATTGCAACCTTATGTTGAAAATGCGGTATGGCATGGTTTGCGTTATAAAGAAGAAAAGGGAGTGCTACAAATTAAATTAAGAGCTCGTTCTGACAATGAGTTACAAATTATAATTGAAGATGACGGAGTTGGTAGAGCCAAATCAAAAGCCTTGAAAACGGAGCATCAGAAAAAGCAAAACTCAAAAGGAATGGGGAATATTAAAAAAAGAGTTGCTATTTTAAATGAAATGTACGCAGATAAAGTGGATGTTTACATTGAAGATATAGACAATGAAGGTGGAACAAAAGTAGTGCTAACTTTAAAGAAAGATTAAATAGTATAGGTATGAAATTAAGAACAATACTGGTAGAGGACGAGGCAAGAAGTAGGGAGATATTACGGAATTATATTACAAAATATTGTCCGAATATAGAACTAATTGGGGAAGCACCTGGAATTGAAGAAGGTTTGAATTTAATTGAAAATAATCAGCTAGACTTGGTTTTTTTGGATGTAGAAATGCCGTATGGTAATGCATTTGATTTATTAGATAAAGTTGAGAACAGAACTTTTGAAACTATATTTGTAACCGCTTACGACCACTATGCGGTGGAAGCTTTAAATAATCAAGCGTCCTATTATTTATTGAAACCTATTTCAATTGACGATTTAATTACCGCAGTTGAGTTGGTTACTGATATTAAACAAAAGGAAAATGCCTTGCAAGATGCAGTATTAAAGCCTAAAAATGATATCGTAGAAGGGAAAATCACTGTTCCGCAACAGGATGGGTTTGAGGTGTTAAAAACATCAGAAATTTTATTCTGTAAGGCAGATGATAATTATACCGAAATTCATTTACAAACAGGTAAAATACTTGCGAGTAAAACATTAAAGTATTTTGAAGAGGTGTTGCAAGAATTTGGGTTTTCACGAATACATAAGTCCTATGTAGTTAATGTTAATTCAATAGTAAAATATAAAAAAGGAAAAGGAGGGAGTGTAGTGTTAGAAAATAACAAAGAACTACAGGTAGCGCCTTCAAGAAAAGCAGCATTGTTAAATTATTTTAAGTAAGGTATGGTTATAAAAGAAGTAAGAGGAAAAGCACCACAAATTCCAGAGGATTGTTTTATTGCAGAAAATGCAACTATTGTTGGTGATGTTGTAATGGGTAAACAATGTAGTGTGTGGTTTAATGCAGTGTTACGTGGCGATGTACATTTCATAAAAATGGGGGATAAAGTAAATATTCAAGATGGTGCAGTAATACATTGTACGTATAAAAAATATCCAACAATCATGGGGAATAATGTTTCTGTTGGGCACAATGCCATAGTTCATGGTTGTACCATACATGACAATGTTCTTATTGGTATGGGTAGTATTGTAATGGATAATTGTGTGGTACATTCCAATTCAATTGTTGCGGCAGGAGCAGTAGTTACTCAAAACACAGTAATTGAGTCAGGTAGTATTTATGCGGGTGTTCCAGCTAAAAAAGTAAAAGATATCTCTAAAGAATTAAGCTCAGGAGAAATAGACAGAATTGCAGAAAATTATGTAGAATACTCCAGTTGGTTTAAGTAGGGTTTTAATAAATTTCTGGATTAGGATAAAATGATTCAATTGCAAACCAATAACTCATAAAAGAATTAGTCCGTTCTAATTTCTGACCTAATCTAGGCCCAGATATGGCCTCTCCAAAAATGTTCCATTGATTATTTTCATTATCTCTTAATATTGCTTCACTATTATTATAAATATATTCAAACTCTAATGAATTAGCAGAATTAGTTAAGATAAAGGAATTAATAAAGGTACTGTTTCCAACTACGAGGATGGATTTGTCTTGAAAAGTATCAATTAAATACCCGTCAGAAATAAAACTATCTGATGAATACACTTTTGCTGTATTGTTTAAAACTACTGCATGTACTCTTTTTTTAGGGTGATAAAAATTGTTTGTAGAACATACTGGAAATAATATATTAGTGCTAGTTCTAAAATCTCCGTAAGGGTAGTCATTATAGTCTTTGTCAAAACCAGTATTTGTACTTAGAACTTTTGTTTCTGGAAACATGTTTTTCCAAACTCCCCACATGATTTCTACAACAGTGAAGTTGTTTGGGGTTAGATTTATTAGTTCACCATTAATTGATTGTTGCCTCATTTGTGACCAATTACTATTTGTTCTTCGATCATATAAAATTAAATTGGAGTTATATAATAGTCCAGAAACTCCAAAGGTTGTAGTTTGATTTTGAATACTTCTACTCCATGAGAAAGCTGTCCCTGTTAAAGGACAATAACTTAGTGCAAAATTGGTGCTATTTATATCGTCATTAACTATTTCATGCCAGTTTAGAATTGAGTGTGGATAAGCTTTAACTTCGTCACCTATTTTAATTCCGATTACGAGTTCTTCAAAATTTAAATAATTGGCTTCAGAAGCATTTATAAAATGGGGGTTTAATAATGCCGGAATTCCGTCTTTCCCAGGTCCACCATCAATAACTTTAGTTTTTGACACAAGCCATTCTTCGTAAGCAGTTGTACTTGATGATTCAGTAGTGTTATTGTCTAATATTGAATCACTACATGAAATTAAAAATAGTATTGGTATAATTAAAAATAGTGCTCTCATTTTATTTCTTTTTTGTGTTAAACTTATATGCTATCCCAGTAATGACTCTATATGTAGTGGTTAATTGATTTCCATTTAAGTTGCTATAAATAGGGGCTTCAAATTTCCCTCTAAAAAATAGGTTATTTGTAACTCTAACAACTCCTTCTGTAGCAATAAACAGCCAATCTCCTCCTGTGTTTGGTTGTTCGAAATTACTAGAAATATCTTTTGCCACACTTCTGTATTTTAAATCAATTTTTGGGGTGAATTGTTTTTTTAAAATTACATATTGATCTCTGATACTAAGACTCAGTATTTTTTCAGAGCCAAATTTATACGATCTGTTGTTATAAAGATTTTTATTAGTGCCGTTAAAGTTTTTTATAAACCGTAAGGTTAAAAATTGATTCCTGTTTTTATTTATTTTCTTTGTAATTGAGTTTAATACAATAAAGTCCCATGTTCCACTTCCTGGTTGTAAATCAGGATTTAATACAATTCCATTGACGTTAGTTTCGTTTGTACTCCCAGTTGGAAATTTTATGCCACCAGCAACAATTACACGGTATTCTTTTTTTTTGTAGTTATACTTAAAAAGTGAGATAAGATCACCTATTCCATAAGATTGATCAACTGTAGTTTGATTAGTTGAAATAATTCTTTTTTGATTTATATATGGAATTAAAACTTCAACTGAAAACTCATCTATAAATGCATAGCTGATATTTATTAGTATAGAATTTGTAATTCTTGTTCTAGAACGATCATCAAATTTTTCAGTACCACTTTTTAAAGTGTTTAAATTATTGTAATCATAAGAAAGGTCTATATATAAATCTTTTTTATTGGTAGTATTATCGAGTGCTATTGAACTAGATAACGGAACTCCTCCGGAGCAACAGGTTTGTGATTTAACCAAATTAAATATTAACAATAATGCAATTGTCATGAAGTATTTCATAACAAGTATGTCGGGTTTAAGTGAAAAAAATTACATAATTTTCCTAATAAAGTGTTTAATACGAATCTTTTTAAGAAGACGTTAATTTGTTTCAAAATAAAAAAGAGTACTTTTGTAGCTTGAAGCTAAAAAGAAACATAGCATTGTTTTTCACCTGTTATTACTTGGTAATAAGTGTAGGGTTATCAATGACCTTACATTTTTGTGGAGGTTCCTTAGCGGGGATGTCTGTAGCTTCATCGGAAGTAGTATGTGAAATTTCAGATGTTCAAGATGTTTGTTGTGCTATAAAAAGTGAAGCGAAATCAGGATGTTGTAACGATGCTGTATTAGATTTATCTGAAGTAGATGAAGATTCTCTTCTGGACTCTTCAAATATCTTAAAGCAATATTTATCGATAGCACCTAATACGGTATGCTGTTTTTTTACGAATACACAATTTGAAAATAAGGTAGCATTACCAAATTATACCTTCCAAAGTAATGCACCGCCACTCTACAAACTTTACGGAACATATATATACTATGCTTAATACTGTTTATCGCTACATCTTTTTTATAAAAGAAGAGTCAGCTGTGTAAATAAGATTAAGTAAGGCTCTATTTAGGGCATATTATAAACACTAACCTATTATTGGTTAGTAAAGTATGTATCATGAAAAAAATTATAATAGTACTCCTTATACTTCCTTTTTTGAGTTTTTCTCAAAATGAAATATCAGGAAGTGTTACGGAGGAAGTTAATGGAAAAGAAGAGCCTATTCTCGGAGCTAATGTATATTGGTCAGGAACAACAATAGGAACTGTAACCAATGAAAAAGGACAATTTACAATACCTTTTTCAGAAGAAAATAAACTACTAGTTTTCAGTTATGTTGGGTATCAACAAAAAACAATTACAATAACAAAACCTAAATTTGTTACTATGAGTTTATCTCCAAGTAGCGATTTGGGAACGGTAGTAATTAATGCAGAACGGAAAGCTACTCAGGTATCGCTTTTGGGACAACGCAATATGGTAACTTTAAACTCAAAGGAATTATTAAAAGCTGCGTGTTGTAACTTATCCGAAAGTTTTGAAACAAACGCATCTATCGATGTAAACTTTTCAGATGCTGTTACAGGTACCAAACAAATTAAAATGCTTGGTTTAACAAACCCATATATTTTAATTACTCAGGAGAACATCCCTAGTGTGAGAGGTGCTTCTCAAGCTTATGGATTAACATTTACTCCAGGGACTTGGTTGGAGAGTATTCAAATAACCAAAGGTTCAGGTTCGGTAGTGAATGGTTTTGAGAGTATTGCTGGACAAATAAACACTGAGTTAAAAAAACCATTTAGCGATGATGCGTTTTTTGTGAATGCATATAGTTCAATTGATGGTCGATTAGAATTGAATACTCACTTTAATCAAAAACTAAACGATAAATGGAGTACAGGAATGTATATTCATGCTAATAACCGTAGTTGGAAGAAGGATGATAATAATGATGGTTTTATGGATGCTCCATTAGCCAATCAACTAAACTTGATGAATCGTTGGCAGTATACAAATCAAGAATCAGGATGGGTAAGCTTTTTCGATTTTCGGTATATGAAAGATGAAAAACAAGCTGGTGAATTAGACTTTGATCCAGAAACGGATAAGTTAACCACTAACGCTTGGGGTAGTGAAATAAATACTAAACGTATTGATGTAAGTAATAAAACGGGATTTGTTTTTAAGGATCAGAAATATAAAAGTTTTGGGTTACAAACATCATATAGTAATCACGATCAAAAAGCGTATTTTGGTTTAAGAAGGTATGATATCAAACATCAAAGCGTATATTCAAATTTTATATACAATTCTATATTAAGTAATACCCAAAACAAGTTCAAAGCCGGATTGAGTTTTACGTATGATCAGTATGAAGAGTTTGTGTTAAACACTGATATTGACAGAAAAGAAAATTCATTAGGAGCCTTTTTTGAGTATACTTATGATAATGGTGGTAATTTAAGTGTCGTAGCTGGAATACGTGCTGATACACATAATGTATTAGGAGAATTTGTAACCCCACGTTTACACTTACGTTATAACCCTTGGAAGAACTCAGTGTTTAGAGCTTCGGTAGGTAAAGGGAAGCGTAGTGCTAGTGTTTTTGCTGAAAATCAGCATTATTTTGCTTCGTCAAGAGTGTTTAATGTTGTTGCTGATGGAAAAGGTGCTTATGGATTAGATCCTGAAGAAGCATGGAATTATGGAGTTAGTTTTTTACAGAAATTCAAACTATTTAATAAAAAAGCAGATTGGGCTGTAGATTATTATGTTACAAATTTTAAAAATCAAGTAGTGGTAGATGTGGATAGTACCCCTAATGAAGTATCGTTTTACAATTTAAAGGGTAAGTCAGTTGCACATAGTATTCAAACAGATTTTAATTATAACTTGGCAAAACATTTTGATTTACGTTTGTCTTATAAATACTATAATGTGGTTACTGATTATCAACACAACAGGTTGTCAAAACCATTATTGGCAAAAAGTAGAGTGTTGGCAAACCTATCCTATCAAACACATTTCTTAAATGAAAAGGGAGCGCGTTGGAAGTTTGATGCTACATGGAACTGGTTAGGGAAACAACGTTTGCCAAATACAAGTACTAACCCTATACAATATCAGTTAGAGGAATATGCCAATCCTCATAGTAGGTTAAATGTTCAAGTTACTAAAGTGTTTACTAAGCAATTTGAAGTGTATGTTGGAGGAGAAAATGTTTTAGGATATAAACAAGATAATCCGATTTTAGCCGCTGATGATCCGTTTGGTTCATATTTTGATAGTACTATCATACATGGGCCTATTCAAGGAGCAACTGCTTATGCTGGACTACGATTTAAGTTGAAATAAGTAACTTGTACTTTTATTTATAAGGTTTAAAAGTAACGTTATGAATTATAGGGCAAGTATAAAGTGTGAAAATCACTAGTAATAAAAACAATTAAAATTTATAAAATGAAAAAATTAATGACCTTCGTGCTATTATTTATGTTTATAGCAATTAATGCACAAGAAAAATCAAAGAATAAAAAAGTTGATGTAAAAGTTAGTGGAATATGTGATATGTGTAAAACACGTATTGAAAAAGCTGCCTTTAAAACTAAAGGAGTAAAATCAGCAGAATGGAGCTCAGAAAGTCAAAGTTTGAGTTTAGTTATCAATGAGCGTAAAACCGATGTGTTAACAATTCAAAAAAACATGGCTGCTATTGGTCATGATACTGAAGTAGTTCAAGCAACAAATGAAGCTTATAATAACTTACATGGTTGTTGTCAGTATGAAAGAACGTTTGGAGTAGAAAATAGTTGTAAAAAAGATTGTACTAAGCCGTGTTGTAAAGACAAGGTTAAAAAAGCCTGTTGTGCTTCTAAAACAGTTAAAAAAAGTTGTACAGCCAAAAAATAGTGACCATTTTCTTTTTTGAAATAGGATGCTATTCTTAAATAGCTGTGCTTAGCTAATAGTTTAAAGGTAGTGATACTATATCGCTACCTTTTTTTATTCTATTAATTATCTCAAACGGTATCAATATTTTTAACAGAGAAACACGTTTGTTTATTTTTAGAGGCTAATTCCACATGTATTTCTTTATAAATTATTATGCATGAATAACATGATATCGAAAAAACATTCGCATCAATGCATTTCATCGATATTATATGTATTTCATCTATAATAGCTATTGTTTTAGGATATTACAATGATATCATTTATTTATTGGTGAATTTTCATAAAAACGGACTATTTGTTATCATATTTACAATAGCAAAGAGGTAAAAAGCTTAAAAACAGTCATTTACAGGGGTGTTTGAGTTTTATGATTGTAGTTATTTGATATATATTTACATTGTAATTAATCAATATAATAATCTTGGGGGTTATTTTTTATAAAGAAAAGTAAGATGAAAAAAAGTATCGTTTTAGTAGCAGTAGTATCAGTTATGTTCGCTTCATGTGGAAGAAGTGGATGGAGTTGTAAAAAACGTTATTGTGAAGTTAAGAAAGATAGAATAGAAACATTCAAAAATCAAATAATTGTTGAGCAAGAACGTGTTATGGTTCAACCGTAAGCTAATGTATATATAATTAAAAAAGGGCTGTGATAAAATCACAGCCCTTTTTTAATACTTCTTTGTTTTCTAAAATAGATAATGATTTAAAAATCTAATTTAGAAATAGGATATTTATTATTTAATATAGTTCTAATAACGTTAGTGCTACTATTGATATAAAACTCGTTTATTGAACACTCATTAGTGCTAAAATCACCTTGTTTATTAAGGATGCTTTGCACTTGTTTGGCAACAGCTTTTCCAGAATCAATTATTGAAATATTTTCTGAAAGTATTTTTTTTATTTTGGGTATTAAAAACGGATAATGAGAACATCCTAATACCAAATAATCGATATTCTCCTTAATCATTGGAGTTAAATATTTAGTTAATAAATCAGTCATTTCCTCAGAATCTATATTGCCAGATTCAATTAATTCTACTAAGCCTACGCCTACTTGTTCTACGATTTTAATATTTTCAGAGTACAATTCGGTGGTATTGTTGAACAGCTCACTTGAGAGTGTTCCTTTAGTAGCTAAAATACCAATAGATTTAGTTATAGAATTTAAAGCTGCTGGTTTTATAGCGGGTTCAATTCCAATAAAAGGTATACTATAGGTGTCCCGAAGTTGTTTTATGGCATTTGTAGTTGCTGTATTGCATGCGACAACGATTAACTTACAGCCTTTTTCAATTAGTAAATCAGTGTTTTTAAAACACAAGTCAATAATCTCTTGTTTGCTCTTTTGTCCGTAAGGAGCATTAATACTGTCTGCTAAATAAATGGTGCTCTCATTTGGGAGTAATTGGTGAATTTCCTTCCATATAGAAATCCCTCCTACTCCTGAATCAAAAATACCTATTGGACTATTATTTTCCATATTAAAAAAAAATGCCATTACGTTATAACTTTGTTATTTGTAATGACATTTATTATATTGAAGAGTTAATAACTAAGAAACAGCTTTAAGTTTACTTAATGTTGATTTTGTTAATCTCTTTTCAGCGTAATTTCTATCTACAACTAAATTTTTATCTTCAGCACTTGGAAGTTCAAACATAGCATCCGTTAAAATAGATTCACATAAAGAACGTAATCCTCTTGCGCCTAATTTATACTCTATTGCTTTTTCAACAATATACTCTAATGCATCGTCTTTAATGTCAAAAGTAATATCATCCATTTCAAACAATTTTTTGTATTGCTTGATGATAGCATTTTTAGGTTCTGTTAGGATTGCTCTAAGTGTTTTGGTGTCTAGAGGGTCCATGTATGTTAATACAGGAAGACGTCCGATAATTTCAGGTATCAAACCAAAGTCTTTTAAATCTTTAGGAATGATGTATTGTAATAAATGATCTTCATCAATTTTGTCATCCTCTTTTGAAGCACTATATCCAACGGCCTGCATGTTCAGTCTTTTGGTGATGGCTCTTTCAATACCATCAAAAGCTCCACCAGCAATAAATAAAATATTTTCAGTATTCACTTCAATAAACTTCTGATCAGGATGCTTTCTTCCTCCTTTTGGCGGAACGTTTACAACTGTTCCTTCTAGTAGCTTCAATAATGCTTGTTGAACACCTTCTCCAGAAACGTCTCTAGTTATTGATGGGTTATCACTTTTTCTAGCGATTTTATCTATCTCATCAATAAAAACAATTCCTTTCTCAGCTTTTTCAAGATTGTAGTCTGCTGCTTGTAAAAGACGCGTTAAAATAGTTTCAACATCTTCTCCTACATAACCTGCTTCAGTAAGTACTGTTGCATCAACAATGGCCAAAGGGATGTTTAACATTTTAGCAATTGTTTTTGCCATTAATGTTTTCCCAGTACCAGTTTGACCAACCATTACTATATTACTTTTCTGTATTTCGATATCATCATCACTTGGGGGTTGTAACAACCTTTTGTAATGATTGTAAACTGCAACAGAAATCACTTTTTTACTAAATTCTTGACCAATAATGTATTCGTCAAGAAAAGCTTTAATGTCTTTAGGTTTCCTTAAATTAAATTCTGCAGTAAGTGCATCATCATCATTTTCCGTTGCCTCCTCTAAAACAATTCCGTGTGCTTGTTCAATACATTGATCACAAATATGTGCGTCTAAACCAGCTATTAATAAACTAGTTTCTGGTTTTTTTCGCCCACAAAATGAACATGATAATTCTTCCTTCGCCATCGTCTTTATTTTTATCTAGCTAATATTTCATCAATCATTCCATACTCTTTAGCTTTATCAGCTCTCATCCAATAATCTCTATCAGAATCGTTGTACACTTTGTCGTATTCTTGACCAGAATGTTTTGCAATGATGTCGTATAATTCTTTCTTTAATGTAAGTATTTCTCTAGCTGTAATTTCAATGTCACTAGCTTGTCCTTGTGCACCTCCTAATGGTTGATGAATCATAACTCTAGAGTGAGTTAATCCAGATCTTTTTCCAGGAGCTCCTGCACATAATAATACAGCTCCCATTGATGCTGCCATACCTGTACAAATTGTTGCTACATCTGGCTTAATGAATTGCATAGTATCATAAATACCAAGTCCTGCATAAACACCTCCACCTGGAGAGTTGATATAGATTTGAATGTCTTTAGACGCATCAATACTTTCTAAGAATAATAATTGAGCTTGAACAACATTTGCTACTTGGTCATTTATACCAGTTCCTAAAAAGATGATTCTGTCCATCATTAAACGAGAGAATACATCAAAAATAGCAACATTCATTTGTCTTTCTTCAACAATATTAGGAGTCATACCTTGTGGGTACATACTGCTTAATATTTTGTCGTAATGCATGCTGTTTATTCCGTGGTGCTTAGTAGCGTATTTTTCAAATTCTTTACCGTAATTCATATTGAAGTGTAATTTTTTTATCAATTTAAACAAAAAAGCGTCAAACAAAAAAGTTTAACGCCTTAAAGATACTTAATTTTGTTTGTTAATTTTAGTTGTAAACTTCCTTAATGAACTCTTCATAGTTCAATTCTTTTACTTTTAAGTTTACATTGTCTTTATAAAAAGCTAATAGCTTTTGACTTACTAGTTGTTCTCCTAGTTTTCTTGCTTCATCTTGGTTAGATAAAACTCTAGCAACAATACCATCTAATTCTTCATCAGAAGGGTTAGTTTGACCAAATTGAGCCATTTGAGCTCTTACCATTTCAACTGTATGGGCTTTTAAATCCTCAAATTGAACTTTGATGTCATTTTCTTGTAATAACTTCCCTTCAATTAATTGGTAACGTAATGCTTTTTCTGACTTAGCATACTCTTCTTTAGCTTGCTCTTCTGTTAAAGGATTCTCTCCAGAAGTTTGCATCCATTTTTCTAAGAATGTTTGAGGTAAGTCAAACGTTGTGTTTTCAACTAAATGCTCAGTAACGTCATTTAATAAACGTTGGTCAGCTTGCTGAGCAAATTGCTTTTGAGCATCATCTTGTAAACGTGCTTTTAGTTCATCCTCAGATGTAACTGCGTCTTTACCAAATAATTTGTCAAAGAATTCCTGATCCATATCAGCTAACTCTCTATTGTTTGTTTCTGTTATTTCAAAAGAAACTTCAACTTCTAATCCTTTAACGTCTTCGGTGCTTACTTTTAAAGCATTCATTAAATCATGCTCCTCGTTAAAAAGACCCTTCGTTTTCAGCGTAAGCGTATCTCCTGATTTTGCTTTTAAAAATTTACCAGTATTTGTTTTTCCTTTAATTTTGGCTAAACTAATAGTGGTTGTATTTTCAATTGCTTTTTCTTCATTTTTGAAAACTCCGGTAATTTCTGTTTCTTCAGTAATTTCTGTGGTAGCGATTATTTTACCGTATTGTTTTCTGATGTTTTCTATCTGATCGTTAATCGTTTTTTCGTCAGCAACAATATTATATTGAGTAATAGCTTTTTTGTTTTTTAAGTTTACGTCAAAAGTTGGCGCTAAACCTAATTCAAATTGAAAAGAAAAGTTTTCAGCATCCCAGTTTAAGTCATCTTGCTCTCTTGGTAATGGGTTACCTAATAAGTTTAGTTTTTCTTCTGTAAGATATTTGTTTAAATTCTCTTGTATTAATTTATTTACTTCATCAACTAAAACAGATTTACCATATTGCTTTTTCACCATTCCCATTGGTACTTGACCTTTACGGAAACCAGGTATATTTGCTTTTTTACGATAATCTACAAGTATCTTTTCTACTTTCTCTTTGTAATCGTTTTTTTCGATTGCAACTGTTATAACGGCATTAAGTGCGTCAATGTTTTCTCTTGTGATATTCATATTTAATCTATTTGAAATAGTAAATTTAAGTGTGCAAAAATAGCACATTTTTATAAGCTTACAAATTTTTTGTAGCTACCAGTGGTTTAATTGCTTGATTCAATGTATAAAGTGAGAGTTCTATGCCTCTTTCTTATTATCTTTTAATAGTTTGTGTAATATTGATTGTAAAATAGAAAGTAGTATACTAAATAGTAATGCCCATCCTATGCCAGTTACGGTAAACCCGCTTATAAAATAGCCTGCAATCAATACTATAATGGCGTTAATAATAAATAGGAATAAACCTAAGGTTATTATAGTAATTGGGATTGTAAAGAGTATTAATATAGGGCGAACTAATGTGTTTAGAAATCCTAGTACTATTGCTACAATAATAGCTGTAGTGTAGCTTTGAATAGAAATACCAGGTAATATATTTGCTAAAACAAAAACAGCAATAGCGCTTAATAGTATTTTTAAAATGTAATTCATGAGTGTTTATTTGTATTGTAAGAAGCTAAAAGTATACCACAAAAAAAACCTTGCCAATTTGGCAAGGTTTTTTAAACTTATATAACTAAAATATATTTAGTCAATATATACAGTTGGGTAATTTCCAGTGTTTGTAACAGGTATTGATGCACCAAACTCGGTGTTAATCCTCTTAAGGACTATGTTAGCAATAAATGCATATCCTCTAGCGGTAGGGTGAACACCATCTAGTGAGAATCCTCCACCTGTGGCATATTCATCAGTAATAGTTACACCATTTGATGATAATCCTGCATTAGCTAATTGTTCCAGAGATGATTTAACATCAACTAAAATAACATCGTCATTAGCAGCTGCAAGCATGCTAATAGAATTGTTGTATGCTGTTTGAGCATTTGCAACCATTGTAACTTCAGTTTCGGTTAAAACCCATTTGTCTTCTAAAGGGAGTGTAACTCCTTCAGCAGCAAATTGAGCAGCCATAGCAGCAGGCAAACCTTGAGCTTCTAAAGCAGCCGCAACAGTACTGTTTACAGTTCCGATAATTGAAGAACTTGGTAAAACTAATAAGTCATTAGCATTTGCTTGTCTTGACTGACCATAAGTAGTTCCTAATAAATTTGCTACAAGTGGTGCAGCAGCAGCCGGTAAACCAAGTGATTCTACAAATGGTACAAATGCAGGGCTTCCAAGAAATACAGCTGTTATTTGAGCAGATAAATCTACAAGGTCTTCATCTATTATTACAACTGCACTTGCACTTGTTTCTGAAAATACGATAGAACGCTCAGGAACTCCTAAAAATGCGTAAACTCCATTTAGTTGACCGAAAATTCCATTTAAAGTCGGGATTTGTGGCCCAAAATCTGGATCTGCAGGACTTAATGGTGCATAAGGTACTGTTGTGAAATAAGGTATTGAAGTTACACTTGGTAAGTTCATTACTACACCCTTTGCTCCATTGGCGGTTAAACCGGATAATATTGCATCATAAGTTCCGTGAAATAATGCAGGGTCTGTAATGTCGTTAGGTCCATACAAACTAAGGTTTGTACTGTTTCCTAATTGATCAACTCCAACGCCACCAGAGGTAGCGAATGATAAAATGTCATTATTTCCTATCCATAATGAGAAGAATGTTGGGTCTTGGGCAACTGCATCACCAAGCATTGTAGCTGATGAGCTTGACGCAAATCTTGCGAAGTATGGGTTTGCAGTTCCTAGAGCTACTCCAGAAACATCTCCGTAGCTATTTGAAAGTAAGTGAAATGATTTTGCAGAAGGAGCAGAAACGTTATTGAATGGCCCAGCAAGTATATTGCTAACCTCTGTTGTTGGTGTTCCTGGTAATATAGAAAGAGCTAAAGGGTCTCCGCTTAACACGAATCTATTGTCGGTTATTTGAGTGCCGCCTAGTGTTAATCCTCCAAAGTTATCATTTACTAAAGGTTGTGTGAAATTTCCTCCTCCAGCATGACTAAATCTATCAGCCAAAATGTTTGGGTATGAGTATTTTTGTCCTTCAAGGTATAAAGCGCCATCTGCATAACCAGCAGTTAACGAATTCCCTACTGATACAAAGTTACTAAAATCAGCAGTTCCTGCTGAATAAAACCCAGCATCTTCTACTGAATTGTCTAATTCAGGCTCACAGGCAACTAAACCTAAAGCTATAATTGCTATATATTTTATGTTTTTCATAATTTCTTTCTTTTAAAAACCTTATAATTTATATGATAATCCTAAACCTGGAGCAATTACAGATGATTTGTATGTTCCTCCAAAAGGTACATTTTGCCCGCCTTCTTGGTAGTGGTCATATGAATTGTCAATTTCGTCAAAATGTAAATACAAGAATGAAGCGTCAATTGATAACTTGTCATTTACTTTAAAAGATAAACCTGCTGTGTACCCTACAGAATCATTACGAGGAGTTTCAGGCGCAAAATATCCATCTTGTACAGGTGATTGGTCAAAGTAAACACCAGTTCTTACTGTTACTTTTTTTGTTGCTTCATATTGAAGTCCGAATCTAAATGTTTCAGCATCTTTGTAATTTCTTGGGCTAGTTGAAACACCAGCATCATTATCAAATTCTACTACTAAAGCTTCGTATTCACTCCATTGTGCAAAGTTGTAGTCAAAAGCAAATAAGAATTTATCGCAAAACTCATAAGAAAGTCCCACTGTAACTTCAGCAGGTAAAGGTAAATCTGCGTCAAATTTACCGTCAGAAAGATTGTTTGGTAAACTTCCTGGAACGTTTTCAAAGTCTGCATCACCTTCTTCAGCTTGCATAGTTACTTTTGATCTATAATTAAACCCAATGTTTAATTTTTCAATTGGCTTAATCATTACGCCTAGAGTGTATCCCCAAGCAGAAATACCTTTCTGTTCAACAGTAACATTTGTTCTGTTTCCGTTAAGATCTACTAGAGATCTATTTAAGTTTTTATTGAAATTTACAGATCCATTTACATAAATTGGACCACCACCAATACTTAATTTATCGCTAATTTTAACAGCAACTGTTGGTTGTACAAAAATAGCTTTTAAGTCAATGTCGTTGACTAGGTGAGATCCAGACCAGTCTTTTTCCCATTCTACAGAACTACCATATGGTGTGTAGACTCCTAATCCGAATGATAACCAGTCATTTGCTTTGTATGTGGCATAAAAGTTAAAAGGAGTAGCAAGTCCACTCTCAGTACTGTTTACATCTCCAAAGTCTTTGTTTTCGAACCTTGTTTCAGCGATAATACCTGATACTCCAAGTGAGAAATTCATTTTTCCGTCTAAAAATGAAATACTAGCAGGGTTAAAAAAGACTGATTCAGCACTACTAATAACGGCAACACCTGTGTGTCCCATTGCTAATTGTTTTTGTCCTTGAATTGATACCCTGTAACCACCGGCGTAGAGAGTAGATCCTACAAGAAAAAACAAAACAAAAGATAAAAGTTTTTTCATAATAAAAAGTTGATTTCTGATTAAGTTAATTTGACACGCATACTATGTATGCATAGCAATAATACAAATAATTTAACAAAAGTTAATGGTTTTTTGGTAAAATTCATGAGGCTGTTCAGCGTGCAACCAATGTCCAGAATTGCTGATTTCTGCAATATGTGCGTTAGAAAAATTACGTTTTATTGTTACTAGGTCATCTGAGGTGATGTAACTTGAATTACTACCCTTTAAAAATAAAGTTGGCTTACTGAATATATTTGTTGACTGGAAGGAAGTGACAACTTCATGGTATTTTTTTAATAGCACGGATAAGTTGAATCGATATGCTAATTCAGTTTTTTCTTTTCGGTAAATGTTTTTCATTAAAAACTGAATTACTCCCGTTTCTGGAATGTAATTGTTTAAAACTGCTTCTATTTCTTTTCTTGATTTTTGAACTGTAAAGTCAATTTCTGACAAGGCCTTTAAAATATATTGATGATGAGGGGGGTAGGTTTTTGGTGCGATGTCAGCAATAATTAGTTTGTCAATTATTTTAGGAAAACTTAATGCAAATTGCATTGCAGTTTTGCCTCCCATAGAATGGCCAAGAAGTATGCATTTTTCTAATTGATGGTGATCAATATAGTTTTTCAAATCCGAAACCATTAAGGAGTACGAAAACTCATTGGAGTGAAAACTTCTACCGTGATTTCTTTGGTCAATTAAGTGAACCTCAAAATCTTCAGCGTATTTGTTTCCGAGAGTTTTCCAGTTGTCAGACATGCCTAAAAATCCATGAAGGATTAAAAAAGGCTGTCCTGAGCCTAAAATTTTTGAATGAAGAATTTCCATGAATAATTTATCCTTTCAATTTATGTAGATACATATTAATCACGTTTTCGATTCCTAAATAAATCGACTCAGAAATTAACGCATGCCCTATAGATACCTCAAGTAATTGGGGTATATTTTCTTTGAAAAACAGGATGTTTTCTAAGCATAAATCATGTCCAGCATTTATGCCTATACCTAAGTCGTTTGCTAAAATAGCGCAATCGGTGTATGGTTTAATTGCATTTAGATTTCCTTTTGTGAATTGATCGGCAAATTCCTCTGTATATAATTCTATTCTATCTGTCCCTGTTTTTTTAGCACCTTCAATCATTTTCAAAGTTGGATCAACAAAGATAGATGTTCGGATGTTATTTCGTTTGAACTCAGCAACAGCATCAATTAAAAAGTCTTGGTGTTCAATGGTGTTCCATCCAGCATTTGATGTAATTGCATGTATTGAATCTGGCACTAATGTAACCTGAGTAGGTTTTGTTTCTAGAACCAGCTCAATGAATTTTTTATTTGGGTTTCCTTCTATGTTAAACTCCGTGGTAACGATATTTTTTAAATCGCGTGCGTCTTGATATCTGATATGTCTTTCATCTGGTCTAGGGTGGATTGTAATTCCTTCTGCTCCAAATCGTTCTATGTCGCTGGCTACATTTAAAAGGTTTGGGGTGTTTCCACCACGTGAATTTCTTAGTGTTGCAATTTTATTTATGTTTACGCTTAACTTTGTCATGTTATAAAAAATTGAAGCACAAATTTAAGGCTAATTAGCATAAATTGGTTAATTTGCATTATAAATTTATAGCATTATGAATCTTAGTGAACTCATTATAAATGATATTAGATTGGTTGATGTAAGTCAGAAAGTTCGTTTGATTCAACAAATGTTTAATAACCTTACTTATTCACATATTCCAGTTTGTGAAAAGGAGGTTTTTTTAGGGTGTATTTCTGAAAATGATGTTCACTGTTTTGAAACTGAGATTTCTATTAAGGAATGTCAATATGCAGTCGAATATTTTTTTGTGAATTGGAATACAAATTGGTTAGATGTCTTAGAGGCTTTTGCTCAGAATTCGGCAAATGTGATGCCTGTATTAAAAGATGGAAGTTATATTGGATATTATGAACTGAAAGATATTCTTAGTTTGTTTGATCAAACGCCATTCTTTTTCGAGCCTGGGGCGATATTGATAGTTCAAAAAGAAACGAAAGATTATTCTTTTAGTGAGATTTCACAGATAATTGAGTCAAATAACTCAAAGGTTTTAGGGGCTTTCTTGTCTAGTTTTAATAATGATTTAACAGAGATTACTATAAAGGTAAATGATAAAAATTTGTCTGATATCATACAGACATTTATGAGATATGGTTATGAAGTAATTTCTGGCCATGAAGGTGAATCATATGTTCAGGATTTAAAAGAAAGATCGGAATATTTGAAAAAATATTTGAATATATAACTATGATAAAAGTTGCAATTTACGGTAGGTTTGAAAAAAACTTTCCAAAAGAGTATGTGAGTATAGTTTTAGAGCAATTAAAGGTTCATAATGTATCCGTATATGTTGAATCTTCTACGTTGAAGTATATTGATGAGATTTCCAATGTAAAATACAAGTCGTTCAGATCGCATAAAGACTTGGACGAGTCTTTTGCTTTTTTTATTAGTATTGGTGGAGATGGGACAATCTTAAGGTCTATTTCTTTTGTCAGGAGTTCCGGTATACCAATTGTTGGTGTGAATACTGGTAGGATGGGGTTTTTAGCAACAATACAGAAAGATAAGATAAAATCATCCATAGAGGAAATTATTAATAATGAATACAATATATCAGAAAGAAGTTTGCTGATGTTGAAAAGTGATGCTTTTATTCCTGGCTTGGATGAAGATTTTAATTTCGCATTAAATGAGATTGCTGTTAGTAGAAAAAATACAACTGCAATGATTAAGGTACAAACTTTTTTAAATGATGAATATTTAACTTCTTATTGGGCTGACGGTTTGATTGTAGCAACCCCAACCGGATCAACTGGGTATTCTTTAAGTTGTGGAGGGCCAGTAGTTGCACCTGATTCTGATAGCTTTGTTTTAACTCCCATAGCGCCTCATAATTTGAATGCTAGGCCTTTAGTTATTCCTGAGAATACAATAATTAAATTAATAGTTGGTGGAAGGGAACAATTACATTTAGCGTCATTGGACTCGAGAATAATTACTGTGGAAAATGGTACGGAACTGATAATTCAAAAGGCTGATTTCACTATAAAAATGATAGAGCCTAAGGGAGAGAATTTTTTACACACACTTCGTAATAAATTACTTTGGGGAGAGGATAATAGAAATTAATGCAATAAATGTTTATAAATGATGTTTTATAGTGACCATGTTTAATTGTTATAACTAAGTCAATTTTATATATTTGCAAACTTTTGAGAACACTATGTATCGTTTAACTATTTTATTACTATTATCTTGCTATTCCACTTTTGGGCAAATTCATGAATTTGGGTTGTTTTTAGGAGGGTCAAATGCAATAGCAGATGTAGGTTCTGGGAAATATATTAATCCAAACGATATTGCTATAGGTGGTATTTACAAATGGAACAGAAGTCCAAGACATTCATATCGGTTATCAGCTATATATTCAAGTATAACGGGTGATGATTCAAAATCTATTGATCCAAGAAGGAAGCAAAGAAATTTAGCTTTTAAAAATGAAATCAAAGAAATTACAGCTGGAATGGAATTTACTTTTTGGGATTTCGATTTGCATGACCAGCATAATTATGCAATAAAAACAACACCGTATTTATTTACAGGGCTAACCTATTTTAATTATAATGCGTTAGTGTTAAATTCAAATAATAAAATAGAAGAGTATAATAGTCATAATACTTTTGCAATTCCTATGACTGTAGGTATTAAGTCCGCTATAACCAAACAATTTATTCTTGCTTTTGAAATAAGTGCTCGTTATACGTTTACTGATGATCTTGACGGAAGTAATCCTGTAAGGGATAAAGAAGAGTTTGAAAGTTTGAAGTTTGGAAATGTTAATAGTAATGATTGGTATGTGTTTACTGGAGTAACACTAACATATACCTTTGGTAAAAACCCTTGTTTTTGTAACACGAATTAAAGTATGAGTTTTTTAGAACAAATCGATAAAAATAAAGTGCCAAAACATATTGCTATTATTATGGATGGTAATGGGCGTTGGGCAAAAAAAAGAGGTTTGTTGCGTGTTTTCGGGCATGAAAAAGGAGCAAAGGCTGTACGTGAAACTATTGAGGCTGCAGGGGAGTCAGGAGTGACACACTTAACGTTGTACGCGTTTTCTACAGAAAATTGGAACAGACCAAAAGCAGAAGTAGACAAGCTAATGAATCTATTAGTTTCGTCGTTAAAAAAAGAATTCAAAACACTTAACGAAAATAACATTAAGCTTTGTGCTATTGGTAATTTAGAAGAGTTGCCTGCAAAAGCAAATAAAGAGTTGACCGAGGTAATAGAAAAAACCAAGGATAATGATAAGCTAGTGTTAACATTAGCGTTAAGTTACGGTTCAAGGAATGAGATTGTTGAAACAGTTAAAGGAATAGCAGAGAAAGTTAAAAATAACATAATTTCTATAGAAAATATTGATGATTCAATTATTAATGAGCATCTTTACACGCGAAATTTACCAGAGGTAGATTTGCTTATTAGAACAAGTGGTGAACAACGTATCAGTAACTTTTTATTATGGCAAATTGCATATGCAGAATTATATTTTACGGATGTACTTTGGCCAGATTTTAAAAAGGAAGACCTATATAAGGCAATATTAAATTATCAAAATAGAGAAAGACGATTTGGAAAAACAAGTGAACAACTTAAGTAGAAAAATATACTTTAGCATAGTATTCATTCTTTTAGTTTTTAGTACTAAATTAAATGCACAGGAAGGTAATTATATATCTGGAACAAAATATTTAATTGAAGAAATCTCAGTTTCTGGAAACACAAGCTTTAATAAGCAAACCATAATTACGTTTTCTGGATTAAGAAAAGGACAGGAGATTATAATTCCTGGAGAAAAAACTAGTAATGCCATAAAGAAATTGTGGGGTTCGAACTTGTTTAGTGATGTGAATATTTATATGACTAAGGTTGAAGGGAAATCTGTTTATTTAAATATAGAGGTAAAAGAATTGCCAAGTTTGGAAGAGGTTAAAATCACCGGAATAAAGAAATCAAAGCGTGATGAGATTATTAAGGAAAACAAACTTACCAAAGGAGTAAAAGTTACTGAAAACCTTTTGACTACTACTAAGAATTACTTGCAAAGCAAATATGCTAAAGAGGGTTATATTGCTAGTAAGGTTTATTTGAATCCAGTTTCTGTAAAGGATTCTACGGGGAAAGAAAAAATTAATTTAGTAGTAAGTATTGATAGAGGAAAAAAAGTAAAAATTTCTAAAATTGAGTTTACAGGTAATGAAAGTTTTACGAATAATAAGCTTCGTAAAAAAATGAAGAATACTAAGGAAAGAGGCCTTAGGAATCCGTTAAGAGCCCTTAAGCGATCAAAATTTGTTAAAAAAGATTATGAGGAAGATCTTCAGGGTATTATTGAAACATATAAGGAAAAAGGATATAGAGATATTAAAGTAGAAGGAAGTGATCCGATATTTAATGAAAACAAAACAATCTCTTTAAAAGTTGATGTTAGTGAAGGTAAAAAGTATTTTATTGGAAATATTGACTTTACTGGAAATACTGTTTATACTGATAAATATCTTAAACGTAAATTAGGGTTGTTTAGAGGAGATGTTTATAATGGAGTATTGTTAGAAAAGCAAATTGCAGATGCTTCTGATCCTGATGCTGATGATATCACTAATTTATATCAAAATAATGGGTATATGTTTTCTAACGTTGTTCCTGTTGAGGTTGGTGTAAGAAATGATACGATTGATTTTGAAATTAGAATTTCAGAAGGAAAGTTAACTCGTTTTAAAAATATTACTGTTACAGGAAACGATAAAACAAATGATCATGTTGTTTACCGTGAGTTAAGAACGAAGCCGGGACAGATATATAGTAAGCAAAAAATTATTAGAAGTTTACGTGAATTGGGGCAAATGGGATTCTTTGATGCGGAACAATTAACTCCTCATATTAAAAATCCAAACCCTAATGAAGGTACTGTTGATGTTGAGTATGCGGTTGTTGAAAAAGGATCTAGTCAAGTAGAGCTTCAAGGAGGTTTTGGTGGTGGTGGATTTATTGGGACACTAGGGTTGTCATTTAATAATTTTTCTATCAAAAACATATTCAATAAGGATGCTTATCATCCTTTGCCAATGGGAGATGGACAAAAGATGTCATTAAGAGCTCAGGCTAGTCAAACATATCAAACGTATAGCGTTTCATTTATGGAGCCTTGGTTAGGTGGTAAAAAGCCTCAGCAGTTTTCATTATCTTTATCATATTCTCGTTATTTTAGATATGATAACGCTACTCGTAGGGTGAATAAAGACCAGCAATTTGGGTTGTTAGGGATCTCTGTTGGACTTGCAAAGAGATTAAAGGTTCCGGATGATTATTTCACCTTAAGTCAGTCAGTTTCACTTCAGCGCTATAATTTAAAAAATTACCAATCAAATCTTTTTAGAAATATCAAAGATGGGTATTCTAATAGTTTAGCATACACAATTGGGTTGTCAAGGGATAGTAAAGGAATTAATCCAATTTACCCAGAAAGAGGATCCAAGTTTTCATTAACAGGTAAGTTTACTTTTCCGTACTCACTAGTAAATGGTGTAGATTATAAAAATTTGGAAAACTTAGAGGAATATAAATTAAAAAATAGTCATGGTAATTATGTTGATACAAGTAATAATGTAGTAACTGATTTTAATGATGCAGCGGCAGATTTAAGTAAAGTAGACCAAGAAAGATACAAGTGGTTGGAGTTTTACAAAATTAAATTTGAAGGTGATTGGTATACTAGCTTGTATAAACGTTTAGTGTTAAGAACAAATGTTAATTTTGGGTTTTTAGGAGCGTATAATAATGATAGAGGTATAATTCCTTTTGAACGATTTTCACTTGGTGGAAGTGGTTTAGGGAGTTCAGGGATTCAGAATGTAGAAACTGTTCGTATGAGAGGGTATCCTGATAATGGAAGTCTTTCAAATGGTGATGGTGGAACAATTTTTAATAGATTCTCATTAGAATTAAGACATCCTATAGCTATGAAGTCACAAGCGGCAAGTATTTATGCATTGGCCTTTATGGAAGGAGGGAATTCATTTAACGATTACTCAGAATACGATCCTTTTAATATGTATCGTTCAGCTGGAGCTGGAATTCGTATATTTATGCCTGCATTTGGATTGTTAGGAATAGATTTCGGACATGGGTTTGATAAACTTCCTGGGCAAGCTGAAAAGAATGGATGGGAAACACATTTTATTTTAGGTAGGGAGTTTTAATTTTTGGCACGATATTTTCAATAAACACAATAAGTTATGAAAACAAGAGTTCTTTTAATCGTTTTTTTAATACTAATTATATTTAGTGTTAATGCTCAAAGAAGTAATATTAGAATCGGGTATATCGATACAGAGTATATTCTTGAGAATATTCCTGAGTATAACGAAGCATTAAGTCAGTTGGACAAGAAAGTTCAAAAATGGAAATCAGAAATTGACTTAAAACTTCGAAGTATTGAAAAGAAGAAACTAGATTTGAGAAACGAAAGTGTTTTATTGACTAAAGAACTTATTGAGGAAAAGGAAGAGGAAATTAAAATTGAGGAAGCTGAAATTTTGGATTATCAACAAAAACGTTTTGGACCTAATGGTGATTTAATTATTCAGAAGAAAACATTAATTGAGCCTATTCAAGATCAAGTATTAACAGCAGTTCAGGAGTTAGCTAAGAATAAGAAGTATGATTTTATATTTGATAAGTCTGCTGATGTTGTAATGATGTATTCTAATAAGCGATATGATTTAAGTGATTATATTGTTAGGACAATAACAAGAACAGCTAAGCGTCAACAAGCTCAAGATAGAAAATCAAAAAAAACTGCTGAACAGGAAGATGTTGTTCCGGTAATTAATGAAGCTGTAGATGAAAGAAAGAAGGCTATAGAAGATAGAAAAGCGGAAAGGCTGCGTATTCTTAACGAGAAAAAGGAAAAAGCAAAAGCGGTTAAAGACGCTAAGAAAAAAGCTTTTGAGGAAAAACGTAAAAAGATGCTTGCAGATAAAGAAGCCAAAAAAAACAAAGCTAGTGGTCCTCCAACAGTGCCAGTTGAAGAAAATAAAGAAGAAAATAAATAATTAACACTTAAAATATACAATAGAATGAAAAGAATTAAAACATTATTAATTGCATCAATATTATTTTTAGGAGCAACAAGTTTAACATCTGCACAAAGTAAAGTAGCTCATATTGATACTCAGGAATTAATTGCAGCAATGCCTGATATGAAAACAGCTCAAAATCAATTGCAAAAATTGCAAAAAACGTATGAAGCTGATATTCAGACTATGGCAACTGAGCTTCAAAATAAAATGAAGCAATATCAAGCTGAAGCTTCTAGTAAAACTGACGAAGTAAATGGTCAAAGAGCTCAAGAAGTACAGGGAATGCGTGACAATGTGTTAAAATACGAGCAAAATGCACAACAAGAAATGGGTAAACGTCAAGAGGGGTTAATTAAGCCTATTATGGAAAAAGCTCGTTTAGCAATTCAAAAAGTAGCAAGAGCAAAAGGATACCAATATGTTGTAGATTCAACTACAGGTTCTGGGTTAATTTTGGCAGATGGTCCAAACTTATTGGAAGATGTTAAAAAAGAATTAGGGATGTAATAGAATTACATTTTTAAATAAAAACAAAAAAACCTGTGCAAAGCACAGGTTTTTTTGTTTTTATAAGGGCATCAATTATGAATTTGATTATTCTTTGTTCTTTATGGTGTGTTGATAGTAAAAGGCTGGTAGTAGTAATAAAATAAATATAGGTTGTATTAAAAAACGTCTTATATAGAATAGAATTTGGTATAGTTGCTCATTTAGGTTTATGATTATTACAGTGTATAGGCTTATTAGTACAATAAAAGCTATGCTGTAAAAAGCTATAGAAAAGCGTATAATTTCTTTCTTTCTAAAAGTAATATATAATATCATTATTGATAGTATTGTGTTTGTACAATAACGGAAAAGGCTGTGTAAGAGTATTTTTGGAAAATAAAAATAGGGGATACTTTTTGCCAAATGAATTTCCTTGTAAAATTTGATAAAAGGATCGTAAAAAAGGTCATTTTCAAAAACTCTAATAAGTCCAAGAGCAAAAAATAATAATCCTATAATAAGGCCTTTTGAAATTTTTGAATTCATCAGGCTTTATTTTTTTTGAATGAATTAACCCAGAACATCCATAATAAAAAAACCACACTATAAATCATTGCTGGAAAAACATAATTATGTAATGGGTCAGAATACTCAGGATAATGATAAATACAAATTACAAGGATTACTATTCGTATAATATTCATTATGTGAATAAAGAGTATTCCAAAAAGACTAAACAAAAATGTTGGTTTTAGCTTTTTTTTTAAACTAAACACAAACGCAAGAAATAGAATCATAATGCTTATAGCGTTACAGCCTTCTGAGATACCCGCAATATTTTTTCCTTTAACAAATAAGTTAATAAATCCGTTAGTGGGTTCGGTTATTGAGTTTGTTTCATAGCCAATCAAGTTCAATAAATTTACGGTTTGTTTGGAAACTGATTCGGTGAAAAAATCTGGGGTACTTGTATTGTTTAAAAATAGGTAGTATAATACGGATAAGAGTGTGTAGCTAGCTAAAAATATAGCTAGAAACTTTATTACGGGTTTGTTTTTTGTAATTATAGTATTCATGATACGACACAAATTAACAACTTTTTGATTTCAATTCTTTAAGAATTAGATACTTTTGTATTCTTTACCATAAAAATAGTAATAAAATGATATTTGAAGATTTAAAACCACTTGTTTCGACAATAACAAAAGATATAACACTTCCTGTTTTTGATAGGTTAAAAGGAGTATGTCAATTGCTACAAGATAATTTAGATGCTTATGATTGGGTTGGGTTTTATTTCGCTAACCATAAAGCTAAAACATTGCATCTAAGCGCATACGTGGGTGAACCTACGGATCATTTAACCATTCCATTTGGGAAAGGAATTTGTGGGCAAGTTGCTGAAAGTAATAGTAATTTCGTTGTTCCAGATGTACAAGCTCAAGACAATTATATAGCCTGTAGTATTACAGTAAAAGCTGAAATTGTGGTGCCTCTTTTTATTGAAGGAGTAAATATTGGTCAAATAGATATTGATTCTAAAACAATTAATCCGTTTACAAATGCTGATGAAGAATTCTTATCTTATGTAAATGAGGAAGTTGCGGTATTGCTAAGGGGGCTTGATATTGATCAATTATTGTTAAAATAATCGTTTTATTGCATTGTCTTTTCGGCTATTAAAATTACTTTTGCACCTTTCAAAATAACAACAACACAACAAAAATGGCTACAAAAGCAATCAAATCAGCACTAATTTCAGTTTTTCATAAGGATGGTTTAGCGCCAATCGTTAAAAAATTAGATGAATTAGGGGTTACTATTTACTCTACTGGAGGGACTGAGAAGTTTATTAATGAATTAGGAATTAATGTAGTTCCTGTTGAGGAAACAACATCTTACCCTTCAATTTTAGGAGGAAGAGTTAAAACTTTACATCCAAAAGTATTTGGAGGGATTTTGAATCGTCAAGATCACCAAGGTGATATTGCTGAGATGGAAGAGTATAATATTCCTCAATTAGATTTAGTAATTGTTGATTTATATCCGTTTGAAAAAACTGTAGCTTCTGGAGCTCCTGAACAAGATATTATTGAAAAAATTGATATTGGTGGAATCTCTTTAATTAGAGCTGCTGCTAAGAATTTTAAAGACACTGTAATTGTTTCTTCAATGGAACAATATGATGAGTTTTTAACTGTCATAAACGAAAACAACGGAGAAACTTCTATTTCTGATAGAAAGAAATTTGCTGGAAAAGCATTTAATATCTCTTCTCACTATGATACGGCAATCTTCAACTACTTTAACCAAGAAGGAGAAGAAACAGTGTTGAAGATCAGTGAAAATAATGGAAAAACATTACGTTACGGAGAAAACCCACATCAAAAAGGATTCTTCTTTGGTGATTTTGATGCAATGTTTGATAAACTACACGGTAAAGAATTAAGTTATAATAATTTATTAGATGTTGATGCTGCTGTAAACTTAATGAATGAGTTTAAAGGAGAAGCGCCAACGTTTGCAGTGCTAAAACATAATAATGCTTGTGGTTTTGCACAAAGAGCAACAATTTGTGAAGCATATCTTGATGCATTAGCAGGTGATTCTACTTCTGCTTTTGGAGGAGTGTTAATTTCGAATACAGTTATAGATGCTGCTACAGCAGAAGAAATTCATAAATTATTTTGTGAGGTAGTTATCGCTCCTGGATTTGATGCAGATGCTGAAGAAATTCTTAAAGGAAAGAAAAACAGAATCTTGTTAGTTCAGAAAAACATTGTAATGCCAGGGACAAATGTAAGATCTTGTTTAAATGGTGTTCTAGTTCAAGATAGAAATAATATCACTGATACTATTCAGGGTTTAGAAGATAAAACAACTACAATTACTACTGATGCTCAAAAAGAAGATTTAATCTTTGCTTCTAAAATTTGTAAACACACGAAATCAAATACAATTGTATTGGTTAAAAATAAGCAGTTGTGTGCAAGTGGAACAGGGCAAACGTCAAGAGTAGATGCTTTAAATCAAGCAATCGAAAAAGCAACTAAATTTGAATTTAATTTAGATGGAGCAGTAATGGCAAGTGATGCATTTTTCCCTTTCCCTGACTGTGTAGAAATTGCTGATAAAGCTGGAGTGAAGGCAGTTATTCAACCAGGAGGTTCAATAAAAGATCAGTTAAGTATTGACTATTGTAACGAAAATAACGTTGCTATGGTTTTCACAGGAACAAGACATTTTAAGCACTAAGAAATACCTAATATTTCATATAAAAACTCCGTAAAAAATATTTTTACGGAGTTTTCTTTTTTAATGTTATTTTTTCCTTAAATTTAGTACCTTTGGTAGATTGCCAATACAAATACGTTTTACCCTTTAAATACACCACACACTTATGGGATTTTTTGATTTCCTAACTGAAGAAATAGCAATAGATTTAGGTACTGCAAATACCTTAATAATCCATAATGGAAAAGTTGTAGTTGATGCACCTTCTATTGTTGCTAGGGATCGAATAACCGGGAACATAATAGCTGTAGGTCAAGAGGCTAATATGATGCAGGGTAAAACACATGAAAACATCAAAACAATTCGTCCGTTGAAAGATGGGGTAATCGCAGATTTTGATGCTTCTGAAAAAATGCTAACCATGTTTATTAAAAACATACCAGCATTAAAGAAAAAACTATTTCCACCATCATTACGTTTGGTAATTTGTATTCCTTCAGGAATTACAGAAGTAGAAATGCGTGCAGTAAAAGAATCAGCAGAAAGAGTAAATGGTAAAGAAGTGTATTTAATACATGAACCTATGGCTGCTGCAATTGGTATTGGTGTAGATATTATGCAACCAAAGGGTAATATGATTGTTGATATCGGAGGTGGTACAACTGAAATTGCTGTAATTGCTCTTGGAGGAATTGTATGTGATAAATCAGTAAAGGTTGCAGGAGATGTTTTTACAAATGATATTGTTTATTTCATGCGTACGCAACACAACTTGTATGTAGGAGATAGAACTGCAGAAAAAATAAAAATACAAATAGGTGCTGCTACGGAAGATTTAGAAACTCCGCCAGAAGATATGTCTGTTCAAGGTAGAGATTTACTTACGGGTAAACCAAAACAAGTTCAAATATCTTTCAGAGAAATAGCAAAAGCATTAGATAAATCTATCTTAAGAATAGAAGATGCTGTAATGGAAACATTATCGCAAACTCCACCAGAATTAGCTGCAGATATTTATAATACAGGTATTTATTTAGCAGGAGGAGGGTCTATGTTAAGAGGTTTAGATAAAAGATTGTCTAAAAAAACAGACTTACCAGTTTATATTGCTGAAGATCCACTAAGAGCAGTAGTTAGAGGTACAGGTATTACATTGAAAGACTTAGATAAGTACAGGAGTATTTTGATTAAATAGCGTGACTAATGCAGCAGGTAATTTCTTATTTATTAAAGAAAAAAAACTTCTTGTTTTTCATCTTTCTATTGGGTATTTCTTTAGCGCTTACAATTCAATCACATAGATATCATAAAAGTAAATTTATTTCTGCGGCAAATGATGTTACTGGCGGATTGTATGAATCCGTAAACCATGTTAATGAGTTTATCAATCTTGATACATATAACGAACGTCTCTTAAGAGAGAATGCTAGATTACGAAAGGAATTAAGTAATTATAGCTTTCATAGTACAGCTAACGATTTAAAAGATGTTCCTTATGACTTTATTCCCGCAAAATTAATCGAGAATAGTTTCCATAAAAAAAACAACATTTTAGTTATTAATAGAGGAGCTAAGCATGGAGTAACTACTGATATGGGGGTTATTACTACTAACGGTGTTGTTGGGATAATAGAAAGTGTTGGGGAGAATTTCTCTACTGTATTATCGATATTACATTTACAATCAAAAATTAATGTTCAGTTAAAGAAAACTAACCACATAGGTTCCATGATATGGGATGGGGAATCTCCATTTAAAGTTCAAATAGAAGATATTACCAAAGTAGCTCCAATAAAAGTAAACGATACGATTGTAACGGGTAACCATTCAATTTTCCCACAGGGGATTAATGTTGGTAAAGTTGTAAGAGCGGAATTAGATCAAACACAAAATTATTTTGATATTGAAGTAGCTCTGTTCAATGATATGTCGAATATTGGATATGTCTATGTGGTAAAAAACAAAGCTTTGAAAGAAGTAAATCAACTTTTAAATCCTGGTCAAAATGAATAAGGAAGTTGTTTTACGAATACTCTTTTTTATACTACTTGTTTTATCACAGGTATTGGTGTTTAGTAATATGCATATTGGGGCTTATGTACCTTATGTATATGTGTTATTTATTATAGTTTTTCCAATAAAGTCAGATAGAGCTGTTTTTTTATTAAGCAGTTTTTTATTAGGGCTTAGCGTAGATTTTTTCTTTAGTTCTGGAGGAGTTCATGCTGCGGCATGTACTGTGATTGCTTATATACGTCCTCAAGCATTAAAATTTTCATTTGGGAGAAGTTATGAATTTCAAACTATAAAACTATCTAAAGTATCTATAGCTGCTAAAGTTGCTTATTTCTCAATTCTAATTGTAATACATCATTTAGTCTTATTTTTATTAGAAACATTTAACTTGTCTTTTATAGTATATAACATAAAAAGCACTCTATTTAGTAGTGTATATACTGTATTGTTAAGTTTAGTTTTAGTTACATTGTTTAGTAAAAGGAAAGAATGAGGAATGCGTTACTTTATATTCTAGTTATTATTACGGGGCTTTTGTTTGTTGGGCGACTATTTTACTTGCAAATAGTAGAGGATAGCTTTAAAAACCAGTCAGAAAGTAATGCGTATAAACGTGAACGAGTGTATCCTGAGCGAGGGCATATTTACGATAGAAATCAACAACTATTGGTCGCAAATCAACCTTCATATGATTTAATGGTTATACCGCGTAAAGTGAAGTCATTTGACACATTGCAACTATGTGATTTATTGTCTATTGATAAAGAAAAATTAATTAAACAATTACATAAAGCAAGGCGATATTCTCCTAGGTTGCCCTCTTCTGTTGTAGCTCAAATGTCTAAAATAGAGTACGCATCATTACAGGAGAAAATTAGAAAATTCAAGGGGTTTTATATTCAAAAAAGATCAGCAAGAGATTATCAGACTTCGATAGGGGCAAATGTGCTAGGGTATATTTCTGAAGTTACTCCCCAAAAAGTAAAAAAGAATCCATATTATCAATCAGGAGATTTATACGGAAATTCTGGGGTTGAAAAATATTATGAGAAAACATTACGAGGAGTTAAAGGGGTAAGGTATATTCAAAAAGATAAGTTTAATAGAGATATTGGTTCGTATAAAAACGGAACCTTAGATACATTGCCGCAAAACGGAAAAGATATTACCATAACTATTGATGCTATTTTGCAACAATATGGAGAAGAATTAATGGTCAACAAACGTGGAGGGATTATAGCAATTGAGCCTTCAACGGGGGAAATACTTTCCTTAGTGTCTGCGCCTAGTTACAATCCGGCTTTATTGGTAGGGAGGCAGCGGTCTAAAAATTTCACAAAGCTGTATTACGACTCCATAGCAAAACCTTTATATGATAGAGGTGTTCAGGGGGAATATCCCCCAGGATCTCCTTTTAAACTATTGAATGCATTAATTGGTTTGGAAGAAGGGGTTATTGATGAAAATAGCAGGGTCACTTGTAGACATGGGTTACATTATGGGGCTAAAAAACCTTTCGGGTGCCACTGCAATTTTGGAGCGAGTAATGATTTAAATAAAGCGATTTTTGCCTCTTGTAATGCATATTTTGGTAAAACGTATTTAAAAATTTTAGATAAATACCCAACAGCAACAATAGGTTTGAAGCACTGGAGTGATCATGCTAAAAGCTTTGGCTTAGGAAAATACCTAAATAACGATTTGTCTGTTGGGAATAAAGGAAGAATACCAGATGATAAGTATTACAACAGTTGGTATGGTAAAAATAAAGTATATAGCACATTTACGATTTCAAATTCAATTGGTCAAGGGGAAGTATTAACTACACCAATACAATTAGCGAACATGACTGCTGCAATAGCGAATAGGGGGTATTATTATACGCCTCATATTGTAAAAAATATTAAAGGTGATACGTTGCCTAAAAAGTTTACAACAAAAAGAGTAACAACTATTAGTCCAGAACATTTTGAACCTGTAATTCAAGGGATGTTTGATGTGTATGAAAAAAATGGAGGCACAGGGTATTACGCAAGAGTAAATGGGATTGAAATTTGCGGTAAGACAGGAACATCTGAAGTGTATGGAAAAATTGATGGCGTGAGAACTCAATTAGATGATCATTCTATTTTTGTAGCTTTTGCACCAAAAGATAACCCGAAAATTGCAATTGCAGTTTTTGTGGAACACGGTTTTTGGGGAAGTAGATGGGCAGCACCTATGGCTAGTTTAATGATTGAAAAATATTTAAAAGGAACTATCTCAAGGAAGGATTTAGAAGTGAGAATGTTAAACGGAAGTTTAAAAGATGTATATGATAGTTATATCAGTGGAGAGCCATTTAAAATAAACAGAAACAGAGCTAGATAATGCGTAACAAAGGAAACATATTAGTACGTATTGATTGGTTAATGATACTAATCTATTTTGCATTGGTGTTTATTGGTTGGTTAAATATTTATTCAGCATCTTATTCTGATGATTCAACGCTTAGTATGATGTCACAACCTCATGGAAGACAGCAAGTGTTTATTGGCTTGAGTATATTTTTAATCATATTAATCCTTTCTATAGAAGCTAAATTTTATGAGCGATTTTCGAGTGTAATTTATTTAGTTTCCTTACTCTCCTTGGTTGGCTTGTTTGTTTTTGGAAAAAACATTTCTGGAGCAACATCATGGTATTCATTTGGAGGGTTTAGTGTTCAGCCTAGTGAATTTGCGAAGTTTGCTACAGCTTTGGCATTAGCTAAGTTTATGAGTGATACGCAAACCAATATTAAGTTGTTAAATCACTTACTTAAAATATTTGCAATTATATTCCTGCCAGCATTAATTATTATTCCACAACCAGATCCTGGTAGTGCAATGATTTATGCAGCTTTTTTCTTTGTATTGTATCGTGAGGGCTTATCACCAATTTATTTATTGTTAGGTTTTTCTGGTGCGGCATTGTTTGTATTGACATTGGTTCTAGATCCAATGATAATATCGATAATTTGTGCAGTGTTAGCATTAATCATTTATTTTAAAAACAGAAAAAAGAAGCATAGTAAATTACTTTATGTTGCTGTTTTAGGTTTGTGTATTGGATTGTCATATTCAGTTAATTATATATTTGAAAACGTATTTGAACAACGCCATCGCGACAGGTTTAATATTGTTTTAGGAAAAGAAGTTGATACTAAAGGGATAGGGTATAATACCGCACAATCGGAAATAGCTATTGGTAATGGTGGGTGGACTGGAAAAGGTTGGTTAGAAGGTACGCAAACTAAAGGGGGGTTTGTTCCTGAACAGCATACAGATTATATATTTAGTACGGTTGGAGAAGAATGGGGTTTTTTAGGGAGTAGCTTTGTAGTGTTTCTTTTTGTAGCTTTGATATTAAGAGTGTTGTATAGAGCAGATTTGCAAAAATCAAAATTTAGTAGGGTATATGGTTATAGTGTAGCAGCAATACTATTCTTTCATTTTTTAATCAATATAGCAATGGTTATGGGAGTTTTTCCAACCGTAGGTATTCCGTTGCCATTTTTTAGTTACGGAGGCTCTGGGCTTTGGGGATTTACAATTCTATTATTTATATTCATTAAGCTAGATGCGAATAGAATTAATGAATGGTAAATTCATTAAAAGCCTCTTTTCCTTGAAGGCGGAGCGTGGGAGTTAGGATGAGGTGATTCACCTAAAGCTCCAGTTTTTATAATTAGTATTCGCTTCTAAACTGTTTTCTTTTTGATCTCCTAATTGTGGAAAAAAATCTATACCTGTAAGTTGTTCGATTTTATCGACGGATACTACAAACTCATATAAGGGTTTGTTAGATGCTTTGTGTGGAACTAGGAAAGCTATCATTTTAGTATTTCCATTGTGGTTATCTAGTAAGACTTTATAGAAATACTTTGGTACAGTTACATTTTCTTTACCAATTGAGCTTAAATTGTTTTTTAAAACACCACCAGTAACTACATATACACCATTGTGTTTACTTGCCCAATATCTAGTTTTTTGTTCCAATCTATTCCAAATTCCAGCATTAAAATCATGTTTTTGTGGTGATATGTTTGAAGTTAAAAAAGTTTCGTCATGTGCCGATTTTGAAAACTTTCTATCTGCCGCAGGACATAGGTGTCCTTTATCGTAACCAGATTTTTTATAACTTCTCCAGTCAGCGGATTTTGTTTTGATGCTTTTATCTCTAATAAAATATGGTCTTTTAAAATTATTTTTAGAGAGTTGATTTCTTTTTAGTTCGTAAGCAACCCATTCCGCTTGTTCATGATCCTCATTATATGATAATGAATAATAATCATGATGTACAATATATCCTGTTGTAGATGTAGGTAGGTATGCAGTATTTGTTTCTGAAGAAGGGTTTGCTTTTTCTGTATAATTATCATCAGCTATCTTCTCATCTACTTTATCGTTTAAAAAGTAAAATACAATGATGACAATAGCTGTTAATATTGAGTAAATAGTTTTTTTGCTCATGTGTTTAGTCAAGCTCGTCTAGTAATTGCTTAGCTTTTGTATAATTAAAATTCTCAGGATTTTTAATGATAATTTTTAATGTTTCATTTAGCTTTATTGCATTATCATTTTTAAGATACACCATAGCTGTAAACCATAAACCTTTTGAGTTGTCAATAGAATTAGATAAGGTCATTTTATTAAATTCTATTAGAGCTTTGTCATATTCATTAAGTTTTAAATAGGTCATACCTCCGTAAATAAAAATATTTTCATTGAAGCTAGTAGTTGATTCAATATAGGTGAGGTATAAATTATTAGCTTTTGAAAACTGTCTTTCTTGATATGCATATACAATTTCAATTGATAAGTCGTGAGTAGCACTTCTTGAAACTAAGGAAGGCATGTCCGTTTCAGTATAATAATCGTCATACAAGTCATGTTTGCTGAATTGAAAATATCCAGCGACACAAATAAATAGCCCTATTAGTGATGCTGCAATGGAAATTGGAAATTTAAATTTCTTTTTTGAGGCGTAGGTAATACCAATATTTTCTATGGTCTTTTTTAGAATTTTAGCTTCGTCACTTCTAAAATAACTGTCTAAATCGGTAGTATCAATTTTATTCTTTAAGGAAATATAATTTTCATTGAAATGAGCATTAAGATGTTTAACTAATTCAACATCTTTAGCTAAACTTTCATTTTCAGCTATTAATTTTTCAAAAGCAAAAGTTGTTTCAGGAGTCATTATACCAGTAAGGTATTGCTCAATTAATTCATTTCTATTGTTATTAATGTCTAACATAATTCTTGAAATCTTTTGTCTAATTTTACTAACTCTGCTAAGCGTTTTTTACATTTAAAAACACGTTGAAAAGCAGTGTTTTCATTGGCGTAGCCAAATTTTTCAACAATAACTTTATAGCTTACTTTTTTAAAATATAATTGTAGTAATTCCTTACAGTTATCTGACAATGATATTATTTTTTCTTCAAACAATTCCCACCGCTCTTGTTCCAAAACAGCTCTACTATTATCCTGCTCTTCACTTACTAGTTCAAATACCCCATCATTTCTTACCTCTTTTTTTCGAATATTTAATTCTCTACGCCATAAATTTTTGCAAGCGGTGAATAAATACGCTTCAAAAGAAGTGTTTATCTCAAAATCACGAATTTTAATTCTGGCTGTTAATTGGTATAAGGCTTTTTGAAAAATTTCCTGAGCATCATGTTGTGTTCCTTTGTTTTTTTTAATAAAAGATGCGACATTAGGAAGCATCTCACTGTAGATTTTTAAAATAATTTTTTCATCCCCATCTAAGAGAGCTTTTAAATAAATGTTAGAGTTAGATTGTGTCATTTAAAAAAAAATATGGATTTTTGGGGTAAGATTTACTTAAAACAGGAACAGATGGTAAATTTAATCAAATTGTTTAAATATTAAAGTCCTAAATTATGAAGAAAGTAAAATTATTATTGATTGCAATTATTGGTATATGCGCAAGTTGCTCAACGGATGATGTAATTATTAAAACACAAGAGAGTGTAAATGAAACAAGCAGGAGTGTAAATGAAACAAGTAGGGGGGGGAATACAGATCCAGATCTAGAGTATACAGAATACATAAGTTTCACGATGACTTATGACTTTAAGGGGATTTCTGAATTGGAAAAAAGTTTAATCAGAGATTATTATTTTTCAATATTCCATGAATTAGTGTCATATGCACCTACAGAAACTAATAATAGAGAAATCTGGTATGCAACCGAAGAGATTTCAAATGTAAGGCCAAGCCTTGGAGAAGCGACTGGGACTGACGGTGACTTATCGTCAAGAAGTAACTAGGGTACTACAGTTATAAAATATTTTGTAAATTTGGGCGCATTTAGCGCCCAAATTTATGTTTGTAAAAATAAATTTATTACTATTAATCCTTTTAACAACATCTTCTTTTTCTCAAAAACACAAGGATTATACTCAAATAATCTCTTCAGATAAAACGATTAATGCAAAAGTAAAAGACATTGATTTATTTTTAAGAACTGATCTAACACTAGAAGGAAAAAAAAATATCCTCGCCAAATTCCCTATTTGGTTATATTTTCAAGGAGAGCTTGAAAAAGCTTTGTTTTATGAAAAAAAGAACATACATTTTCTAGAAGAAAAATTCCCTGAGAATACTAAAATTCTTCAAGAACATTTATTTAAACTCGGTTTTCTATACTTTAAGAATCAAGAATTCAATAATAGTATTGCCACGTATTACAAAGTTATTAAATTTGATGAGCCTTCTAAATACATTCCAAAGGCTTACTCTGGAATTGCTCGTTGTCATCACGCCTTAGGAGATTTTCAAAAAGCTACCGAATACTTCTCTTTAGCTGAGAATATTTTTCTTAAAAATAATGACCAAAAGAACTTTATGTTTAACTGTATTAACATATCCGTGATGTGTGTAGAAATAGGTACAGTTGATAGTTTCCGAAAAGGGATAGAGAAATTATTAGCCGCAGAAAAAGTAAATTTAAAGAATAATTTTTCACAAAAAGATCTATTTATTATATATAGGAATTTAGGCGAGTTATTTAACCAACCTTCGAATTATGATCACTACAAAGCATTGGATTATTATAATAAAGCGAAGTTAATAGCTCAAAAAAATGGTTATGAAAATTTACTAGCTTCAATTAATTCATCTTTTGGTAATTTATATTTAAAAAGTGACTTTACTATTGCAGTTAAATATTTCACATATGCTTTAAACCAATCAGAAGAAGATAACGAGTTAAAATGTCGAATCTATCATAACTTAGGGTATTGTCATCTTTATAAAGAAGATAAAAGAAAGATAAAAGAGTATTATAGGTACACTAGTAACAAAAATAAAATCATAAAAGCAATTGCCTATTATAAGAAAGGTTTAAACTTATTGCTGAATTCAGCTATTGATGAAATCGATATAGATCAAATTAAAAAAATAGCCAATTCAAGGAATAAAATGAACTTATTAGAATACTTAAAAGATCTTTCGATGTGTTACCATTCACTTTATATGGTTGATTTAAAGAAGTCTCATTTAACTAAAGCTATTCGTTATTTTAAGCAAGCTGATCAAGTTTTTAATCTCTTGTCTATTGAAAGTAAAGAATATAAGTCAAAAGTATATTGGAGAAAAGAGGCGAATGATTTGTACAGTAAAGCTATTGAGAGTTGCTATAATTTAGACAATCAAGAAGATTTATTTTATTTTATAGAAAAAAATAAGGCTATAGTTTTACAACAAGATTTCCTCAATTTTCAAGCAAAAGAAAAGTTGAAATTGCCTTTTAATCTAGTAAATAAGGAAGAAAGATTAAAAAAAGAAATCTATGCATTAAAGAATGAATTTAGGGAGAATAAAAAAGAATCTATTCAAATAAAATTACTATCAACAAAAAGATCTTTAGATATAATCCAGGATAGTATTATTCAATTAACCCCGAACTATTTAAAAAACAACCTACAATTACTAACGACTCTTAAAGATGTTAGACAAAGACTTAAAAAAGAAGAGCATGTTATAGCATATAGTGTTTTTGAGAAACTAGGGTATGGTCTTTACATTACTAAAGATGTTGTTGAAAAATTTAAAATTGAAGATATCGAGCATTTAAATAGTTTAAGTACAACCTATTTAACTCAATTATCAAAGCCTTTCCAAACAGAATCAGAAAAGCACTTGTTTAGAAAAGTGTCAAAAGAATTATACCAAATGCTTTTTCCTGCTAATATTAGAAAATATATTTCTAGAAGTAAAAAACTAACTGTTATCCCTGATAATTTTATTAGCGGGATACCCTTTGAAGCTTTAATTAATAATGACGGAAAATATTTAATTGAAAAAACAGAGGTAACTCGTCAATTTTCTAATTCATTTTTAAGTAATATAACAAAAGATGAAGAGAAGGATGGCTATGCTGTTACTGTATTTGCTCCAAAAACATTTAAAGAGGAAAAACTAACACCTCTTAATAATAGCATTAATGAAGCCGAAGAAATTAAATATATTACTGATGCTGATTTATTTGTAAATGAACGAGCTACTAAGAAAAGTTTTTTACAGATGTTAAAGTCCTCAGATATTATTCACTTGGCTACGCATGCAAATTCTAATGATTCAATATCACCATGGATTGCTTTTAACGATGGGAAAATAAACTTAGAAAAACTTTATTTAACAACTAATAATGCAGACTTAGTGGTGTTAAGTGCTTGCCAGACGAACACAGGTGAATTAGCAGTTGGAGAAGGTGTTATGAGTTTATCAAGAGGTTTCTTTAAAACTGGCGCTAAAAGTGTGATTTCTTCATTATGGAATGTGGATGATAAATCCACAACAAAAATAATGATTGATTTTTATAAGAACTTAAAAAATGGCCAAACAAAGTCAGGTGCATTAAGAAAGTCAAAATTAAAATATATTAAAAACAGCTCACTGTCTGAAAGCTCACCTTATTATTGGGCTTCTTTTGTACTCATTGGTGATACTAGTATAGTTTCAATTCCTTCGAATGATTACACTTATTTATACATAGGGTTAGGACTATTAGTCTTACTTATTGGTTTTGTGATTTTTTATAAAAAGCAGAAGTCACTATAAATTGTATAGTATATATGTCATATCACATACAATTTAATTTACATTAATCTTAATCAATTGCAGATACAAGCCTTTATTTTTGGGTTGGTTGTCTGTGTAGTTATACTTGATTCAATTATTTATATTGTTAAAGTGCTAACTGAATCAACTGTACATCAGTCTCTTAATGTTTTTTTTGTTTTTTTTTTGAAAGTATTTGGGTAAGAAATTACTCAATATGTAACTATATATGGAAAAACAAAGAGTTTAGATGGTCTATTTTATTTTCCAATTAGTAGTATTTGTTATTGAATTAGCTGTAACGTTTTTTAACTAAATGAGTTATATGAACAGGATTGATACGGTGAGTAAATTTTATTTGAAATAAAAATCAAGTCCGATATTTGGGTTAAACTAGCTAAGGTTCAAATATATTAACTTAACTGTAATAGTAAAGTGGGGTGGCGAATGAGTAGATATTTAGGACTTGACAACTCAAAACGGCCCTGTTTTACGATTGTAAATCGTTTTTATTTAATGATTTTATAGTGAAAAACTAATTTAAGAGAGAACGTAAAAACTCATCAATTCAAGGAGTTGTTTTGATAGGGAATATGTTATATGGTTACATTCAATTCTTCACGTCTAATGCATCTCTCAACGCATTTCCGATTAGCATAAACGCCATTACCAAACTCATTATGGCAACACCCGGAATAATAGCTAAATAGGGTTTCCCTAAAATAATATAAGAATAATGATCTTTAATCATAGCTCCCCAACTTGGTGTAGGGGGTTGTGCTCCGATACCTAAAAAACTCAAGCCACTTTCAATTAATATGGCTCCTGCAAAGTTTGCTGCAGAAATAACGATAACAGGCGCTAAAATATTAGGTAATATATGTTTGAATATAATTCTGAAGTCAGAAAACCCTAGTGCTCTCGCTGCAGTTACATATTGCATTTTTTTAACACCCAATACTTGCCCTCTAACAACTCTTGCGACTTCTACCCACATAGTAAGTCCTACGGCAATAAATACTTGCCAAAAACCTTTTCCTAGGGCTAGTGTAATTGCAATGACTAATAGTAGCGTTGGGATAGACCATGAAATATTAATGATCCACATAATAAAAGCATCAATTTTCCCTCCATAATATCCAGCAATTGCTCCCGTGAATATTCCAATTACTAATGAAATAAATACGGCAATGAAACCAATGAAAAAGGATATACGGGCACCAATTAAGACTCTACTTAATAGATCTCTACCGTATTTGTCTGTTCCTAGATAAAATGTTTTAGAGCTTACATATGTAGTTGTAATTTGCTTTAAATTAGATGAATTCTTAAATTTTGTAATAGGGATACTTTTCTTAATAACAGTATTTCCTAATTCAGAATAAGGAGTGTAAACTAGCTCATTTTGTGTGATGGAGTATGATGAGATAGGTATTTCTGTTTCTAGATTTTTTTTTCCAAAAAAAAGTTGGTTAATAAATGATTGTTTAATATTGTTTTCTGAAGGAATACTAAGCATATCAATTGTAAACCCAGGAGGTTTAGAGTGTATTGATAGGTGCATTTGGTTAGCGTTTTGTGAGTTGTCCGGAGCAAACGCATATGCGAAAATTGCAACTAGACCACACATGATGATATATCCCAAACTTAAAACGCCCCAAAAATTTCGTTTAAATTTTTGGAGCGCTAAACTGCTTAATGAGCTTGACTTTTTTGACATGAAAGGTTAGTCTTTTAATACTACTTTTTGTTTGACTTTGATGTTGTTGACTTGTAAATCTTCTAATACATTTACAGCTTCCTCAATATATACATCTTTAGCTAAATATTTATGCCAAGTTTCTCGTTTTTTCCCTAAAACAGAATCTTTTTCTATCAAGTTAACTTCATATTGTAAAGAGGTAAAAGATAAATTTGTTTTGTACTTGTTTAATGCTTCAAATTGTTCTCCTATTTTTTTTATCTTTTCTTTTTCAGCCAAGTAATCACTATAGTTTAGAGAAGTATCTTTTTCTTCAGATTGTTTCTTAATCCATTTAGCTTGTTTTTCAATTAACTGTAATTGAGTATTGTTACTCATACGGGAGTTACTTTTACTAATAGTCTCTTCATAATTAATAAACCCGTCCCATGCTGTGTAACTTGCAGCGCTTATTTTATCCCAAGGTAATGGATTGTCTTGGTCTTTCTCTCCCACATCTATAAAACTGTATCTGTCTACAACAACTACGTCGCTTTTTACTCCTTCTAATTGGGTAGAACCTCCATTAATTCTATAAAACTTTTGTGTGGTTAACTTTAGTGCACCTACATCTCCAAGTGAATTATTTCTCATAAACCTATTTAGGTCCATAACATTCTGAACGGTCCCTTTTCCAAAAGTTTGTGAACTACCAATAATAATTGCTCGTTTATAATCCTGTAGTGCAGCAGCTAAAATTTCTGAAGCTGAAGCTGATAATTCATTTACTAATATTACTAATGGACCATCCCAAACAATACTAGGGTCCTTATCTTTTAATACGTCTTTTTTCTTTCCTGAAGATTTTACTTGTACTATAGGTCCCTCTTTAATAAATAACCCCGTCATATCAACAACCGTTTGTAAGGACCCTCCACCGTTATTTCTAAGGTCTATTACTAATCCCTCCATTCCTTGTTTTTTTAGACGAATAATTTCTTTTTTCACATCAGAAGAGGCGTTTCTACTTTCAGAATAATCTTTAAAATCAACATAAAACCTAGGAAGATTAATTATTCCAAAAGTTCTATTTTCTTTTTTGATTAACGAGCTTTTCGCGTAAGTTTCTTCTAGCTCAACGATATCTCTTTTAATATTAATTACTGTTACGGTTCCATCTGCTTTTCGCGTAGTTAATTTGACAATAGTGCCTTTGGGTCCTTTGATTAATTTTATGGCATTGTCCAAGCGCATACCAACAATACTAGTGGCTTCTTCGTCATTTTCTTGTGCGACTTTTAAAATTACATCGCCAGCTTCCAATTCCTGTCCTCTCCAGGCAGGGCCTCCTGAAATAAGTGACATGATTTTAACTTCATTGTTTTTTTTCTGTAATCGTGCGCCTATTCCTTCTAATTTTCCTGACATATCTTGGTCAAAACGTTCTTTGTCCCTAGGGGCATAGTAAGCGGTATGTGGGTCAAAAACTTCTACGATTGCGTTTAAGTAATTTGTGAACCAATCCTTACGTTCCAAGTCATCCATAATAGCATAATAATCTACTAAGAATTCTTTGGTTTTTTTTCTAGCTTCTTTTTCAGCTTCTTTTTTTAATTTAGGTGTTTTTTTAGTAGCTTCCTTTTCAGAAAATGCATCTTCCATTTTTTTTGAAGGTATACTATCATTCACAATAGAATTGTCGGATAATTCATCATCGTAATTATCAATAGTTGAATATTTTAATTGTTTTCTCCACCTATTTTTCATTTCCTTTTTTGAATTCACATACGGGTTTGTTTCGTAGTCCGTACTAAATAGTTCAGTTTTTGAATAATCAAATGGTTTTTCAATAATAGCTAACGATAGAATTTCTCCTTCTTTTATTCGTTCCATTAATCGCTCATATACCAAATTAAAAAAAGTTAGGTCTTTGTTTTTTATCTGATCATCAATGTTGGTTTTATGTTTTTTAAATTCATTGATATCTGATTGGTAGAAATACCTTTTTAATGGATCAACAGAATCGATAAAGTCGGTAAAAACTTTTTCTGAAAACTCATCATTTATGTCTTTAGGACTGTAGTGCCATTGCTCTAAAACATAACTAATTAACTCAAGAAGTAATTTATCCTTATTTGGGTCGTCAAAAGTTTTTGTTGTAAAACTGCAAGAAGTAATTGCTATTAAACAGGTGAGTATGGCTATTTTGAAATTCTTTATCATAAATCGTGTCATTAATACTGTAATATGTAAGTTAATGAAAATATCAAGCCAAAGTATCAAAGGTCTTCTTAAATTTTTCTTAAAAATAGGGTAGCGGTTTTTCATCGCTATTTTTGTACTTTAGCATTTGAATAACAAATATAAAAAAATGAGCGACAAACCTCTTATTTTAGTTACGAATGATGATGGAATTACTGCGCCTGGTATAAGGGCTTTAATTGAAGTGATGAATGAATTAGGTGACGTTTATGTAGTTGCACCTGATAGCCCACAAAGTGGGATGGGACATGCTATAACTTTGGACTCCACGTTGCATATTGAAAAGTTAACAAAAAATGAAGAAGGGCAAACAGAATATAGCTGTTCTGGTACTCCGGCAGATTGTGTTAAACTTGCGGTAAACGAGATATTGGAGAGAAAACCAGATCTATGTGTTTCTGGGATTAATCATGGTGCCAATTCTGCTATTAATGTAATTTACTCAGGTACGATGAGTGCTGCCATTGAAGCTGGGATAGAAGGAATTCCTTCTATTGGGTTTTCTTCATTGGATCATAGTTGGAACGCTGATTTTGAACCTTTAAAACAGTACGTTAGAACAATTGCTAAAAATGTACTTGAAAACGGGTTGCCTGATGGAGTAGTTTTAAACGTGAATTTTCCAAAAGATGGTATTAAGGGAATTAAGGTTTGTCGTCAAGCAAAAGCAAATTGGATTGAAGAATTTGATAAACGAATAAGTCCACAAGGAAAGGAATATTATTGGCTTACTGGTGAGTTTGTGAATTTAGACAAAGGACAAGATACCGATTTGTATGCTTTAGAAACTGGGTTTGCTACAGTCGTACCTGTTCAGTTTGACTTGACTGCACATCATTTTATACAAAATTTAAATACATGGGATTTTGAAGATTAAACAAGAAGTTTTTAAAGGTTTTTTTACAGGTGTTATTTCAGCTATTATAGGGGTTGTTATTTGTACCTTTATATTATCAAAGGTGAAAGAAAAGAGTTTTGAAACTACTTTTTTGATGTTTAAAGCTGAAGGTCAATTATGGATGCTACTTGCTTTAGGTGCAATTGCGAATTTATTAGTCTTTTTTATCTTTTTAAAAAAAGATTTAGACTACAGAGCTAGAGGTGTGCTTTTGGCAACTATGCTGGTGGCTTTTACAGCATATGCTTTTTATTTTTTGTAACTTGAAGAGAGAATAGCTATCTAACGCAGATATAGAAAAGAAACAATGAAATATTATATTATTGTAGGGGAAGCATCAGGAGATTTACATGCATCAAACTTAATGAAGGCGCTACAGCAAAAAGATGTGCACGCCGAATTTAGGTTTTGGGGAGGTGATTTGATGCAAGAGGTTGGAGGAACACTTGTTAGGCATTATAAAGATCTTGCTTTTATGGGGTTTGTTGAGGTGCTAATGAATTTACGGACCATTTCAAAAAACATTGCATTCTGTAAGAAGGATATAGTATCATATAACCCTGATAAAATTATTTTTGTTGATTACCCGGGCTTTAATTTCAGAATAATGAAATGGGCAAAAGAATTAAAATTTGAAACACATTATTACATATCTCCACAAATATGGGCTTGGAAAGAAAATAGAATAAAAGCCATAAAAAGGGATGTGGATTACATGTATGTTATCTTGCCGTTTGAAAAAGATTTTTACGAAACAAAGCATAACTTTCCTGTACATTTTGTTGGACATCCATTATTAGATGCAATTGATGATAAAGAATTAGTTGATGAGTTTGAGTTTAGGAAAACATATAAATTAAGTGATAAACCAATTGTTGCTTTGTTGCCTGGGAGTAGAACTCAAGAAATCAAAAAAATGTTGGCTATTATGCTTTCTGTAGTTGATGATTTTGAAGATTATGAGTTTGTGATCGCTGGTGCTCCAAGTCAAGATTTTTCTTTTTATGAGCAATTTATCAATAATAAAAACATAAGTTTTATTTCAAATAAAACCTATGACCTATTAAGCTTGTCAACAGCTGCACTTGTCACTTCTGGAACTGCTACCTTAGAAACGGCTTTATTTAAAGTTCCACAGGTTGTATGTTATAAAGGAAATGGCATATCATATCAAATAGCAAAACGGGTAGTAAATTTGGAATACATTTCGTTGGTTAATTTAATTATGGATAAGGAAGTTGTAAAAGAGTTAATTCAAGATGAATTTAATGTAAAAAATTTGAAATTCGAATTAACGAACATTTTAAATCCTTCGTATAGAACACAAATGTTTAATGATTATTTTGAATTGGAGCAACAATTAGGAGGTAGTGGGGCTAGTGAAAATACAGCCAAACTAATAACTAGGGTTCAGTAATTTATAGTTTATGAAGAAATATACATATTTATTGTCAGTGATTTTAGTGCTTATATCTTGTAAATCGAATCATAGAGTAGTTACTTCAAAGTCGCCATCTATTAAACGTACGTCAAAAACACAAAAAACTACAAAGCCAGTACCTACTAACAGTGCTAAAACTACAGAAACTGCAAGTGTGGAATCTGTTTCTACAAGTACAACTACAAATAGAATTATTAGAAAGGCATTAAGTTTTAAAGGGACAAAATATAAATATGGAGGCATTTCGAAAAGTGGAATGGATTGCTCGGGGCTTATGTACGCATCATTTAAGTCTGCAAATGTAGAGTTGCCACGTAGGTCAATTGATCAATCTAAAAAAGGAGTAAGAGTTTCTCAGTCAAAAGCACAGAAAGGAGATTTGGTTTTTTTTAAAACAGGAGGAAAAGGACGTATTAATCATGTTGGTTTGGTAGTAAGTGTTAATGGAAGAGATGTTAAGTTTGTGCATTCGTCATCCTCGAGAGGAGTGATGATTTCCTCACTAAAAGAAGGGTATTGGTCAAATGCATTTTCACAAGTCAGACGTGTTTATTCGTCAAGCGCTGCGAACTCATCCACTTCGTCCCCTATTGTTTCGCCCAAGGGGAATTCTTACGTGGTGAAAAAAGGAGACACTTTATATGCAATTGCTAGAAAGTATACGGGTGTTTCTGCTTCAAATATCATGAATCATAATAAGCTTGGGTCTACGAGTTTGTCGCCTGGGATGGTGCTTAAAATTCCTAAAAGAATATAATATTCACAACTAACTAAGTGTAGTGATTGAAAAAATACCCAAAGCAGGGTATTCTTTTTCATGTGTTTGTGTCGTATCTTTGTATTGTCCATAAGATATTATGGATTAAGTAAGTTTTTTTGGGGTAGAAACCTCTGTTATTTATATAGCAGAGGTTTCTTATTTAAACATGTTATTAAGTGAGGTCAAAGATTATAATTGTGATTTAAGCGTAGAGTTTCTTTTTTGATTAAAAAGCCTTTATTACTGTTAATCTTACTTTGTGTTTTTAGTTAGAGGAGCTTTCTATGTAGAAGTTGTGATTGTGAGCTCTTGAATAGTATTTTGAATAAAGATGATACAAAATAAATGGTTTTAATATACCACAAGTGTTGAATTTGTAGGGCATAAAAAAGCCTCTTGATTATCAAGAGGCTTTTTTGTAGTATTATTCAAAGAAACTATTAGTAGAAAGTAGCTCTGTTGTCTTCAATTGTAGCTTTCTTTTTTAATGCTTCCATTACTTTAGTACCAACAGCATTAATATTGTTTGCTGGGTCCTTGGCATATGATTTGTAAGAATCCATTTTTGGAGCGTCAGTATGTTTAGTAACTTCAATTTTATAAACTCCTTTTTGACCATCAATTAAATCAGAAACTTGTCCGTTCTCTAAAGCAAAAGCAGTACCAACAACCTTAGGTTCTCTACCGGCTCCAGGTAAAGTAGGATTGCTCATGCTTATTGCATTTGCAGTTTTTACAGTTGTATTATTGTTAGCAGCGACATCAGCTAATGTTGTAGCAGATATATTTGATCTCAATTGTTTAGCTTTTTCCTCATTCCTTAAAATAGGTAATACTTTAAAAGAAGCATCTTCAGTTGACATTAATCCTTTTTCTTTTCTTCCGGTTACTTGTACAACTGCATAGCTACCATTGATGTCAAACCTTTTAATGTCTCCAATATTAGTATCGTCTTTAAACATCCATTGTACTATCTGGCGTTGAGTTCCTTGTAGTCCAGGTAAGTTTTCAGATAAGTTTGTTATTTTGTTTACCGGACGTGAAGCATAATTTTTTTCTTTAGCTTTTTCGTCAAAACTCCCGCTATTTGCTTCAACTTCAAACTGACTAGCCTCAGCGTATAATGCATCAATAGTTTTTTGAGAAGCTTCAATATTCTTAGCTATAGTAGCTATTTGGTATTTGTTTTCTTCTTTAGTGTCATCAACTTTAATAATGTGAAAACCAAAGTCAGTTTCAACTAAACCAATATCACCTTTTTTATTATTAAACACATAATCGTTAAACTTTGGAACCATTTGTCCTTCGTAAAACCATCCTAAATCTCCTCCTTTAGTTGCAGAAGGTCCATCAGAATTTTCTGTAGCAAAAGCAGCAAAATCAGTTCCAGAAGCTTTTGCTTTAGCAAGTAATTCATTTGCTAAAGTTTCCGCTTCTTCTTTTGTTCTTTTTACTTCTGGATTCGCTCTTTGAGCTCCTTCGTATGCAATTAAAGTGTGACTTGCTTTTACTGATGGAGCCACTTTAGTTCCTGTTAATTTCATTATTTTGGTAAACTCACCCAGAGTGTATGGTCCGAATGTTTCACCAATTTCCATAGAATCTATTATTGCTTGAATAGGAGCATCTAAAACAGTTTTCAATTTGTAAATACTGTCGTATTTTACTGCAGACTTTTCATTGACTAAATTCTCAACATCTGTAGAAGTTTTTAATTCAGCTAATAGATTGTTAATTTCAGTTTTTGCAATATCCTCATCTTCTTTAGATGGTTTTTCCTCAAAATACACATACTGAACTGAAGCGTTAGCCTCTTCTTCAAATTGGCTTTTATGAGTATTTATATATGCTTGAATTTTTTCTTTTGAAATAGTGATTGTTGAATCAGCAATTGATGTAAATGGTACATGCACAAATTTCATGTCAACTAAATCATTTTGCATTTGGTATGCTAGCTCACCTTCTTTTTCAGTAGGTAACGATCCTGCTTTAATTAAGGCGTAGTATAATTGTTGTTTTCCGTTAAAAGCAATACTGTTTTCTTGATCTTCCCAAGCTTTTGGGTTTGCTTCAACTTGTTCTTCAATATAAGCTTTTAATTTACCTTCGTCAAGAACGCCATCTTCATTTTTAAATTGGGCAAGATTTCCGTAGTTACCTTTAAAAAGTTCCCACATTTGATCCTTTTCAACTGTAATCCCTAGTTTTTCAAGCTCATCTTGAATAAGAATTTTAGTAACTTCTTGATCGTATACTTGGTTTGCAATTTGCATCGAGCTTTGTTGTCCGCCTCTTTGTCTAGTTTCAACTTGTTTTGCGAATGCTTCGTTGTAAATAACTTCGTCATTAATTTTTGCTAAATATTCTTTGGTTCCACCATTTGCGAAAAAATCAATCAACTTTGTTGGATCAATTAAGAATGCAAATAATCCTAATGCTATTATGAATATTAAAAAAATCGATTGTTCTCGTATCTTGCTTAAGATTGCCATCTAGAATGTATTTTTAGTAAATTTAGAAAGCGAAAATAACGTTTTATTGTATAAAATAAAAGTAGTTTAGCGGAATTGTTTTATAATTTATTCATGAAGGCTTTTAATAGTTAAAATAAAACAAAGAGAGTTGTTCTAGTATGTTGTAAAATGAGTTTATTCCTTGTGGGTAATCTCTAGTTTTACAAGGTCAATTTTGGTGTTAGATGCTTCTAAAATGGTGAAAATAAAATTATCTATTTGAACCTTTTCTCCTTTTGTTGGGATTCCTTGAGTGTTGTAAACAATTAATCCTCCAAGAGTCTCGTATTGTTCTGCTTCAGGTAGATTTAATTTAAATTTTTCATTTATATAATCTACATCTTGTCTAGCCGAAAATTGAAAAGAGGACTCGTCTATTTGTTCTTCAATTAAAATGATGGTATCATGTTCATCTTCAATTTCACCAAAAAGTTCTTCAATAATGTCTTCTACAGTCATCATTCCGGAAGTCCCGCCATATTCATCAAGAACAACAGCAATACTTTTTCGTTTTTTAATAAGCGAATCAAGTATGTTATTTATCAACATTGTTTCTGGAACAAATTCTATTGGATGAATAATGGATTTTATGGTTTTTGGTTTTTTGAATAAATCAAAGGAGTGTATGTATCCTATAATATCATCAATGGTGTCTTTGTATACCAGTACTTTTGTGAAGCCAGTTTCGGTAAACAGTTTCGTTAAATCTTTAGTGTTTTCGTGTAATTCAACAGCGACAATTTCTGTTCTGGGTACCATTACCTCTCTTGCTTTTACTTCTGCAAATTCCAATGCGTTTTTAAACATCTGTATTTCAGAGTCTACCTGGTCAGTCTTGTCAACACTTTCCATTTGTTCTGTGATGTAATTTCCTAATTCAATTTTAGAAAAGGTCAATTGTAGTTCGTCTCCTTCAGTTTTAAAGAATGTTTTTAGTACAAAATCGGATATTCTCATTACCAACCATGATATGATATAGAATAGTAAATAAAAGAAATAGGCAGGGAGTGCAAAAAACTTTAACAAAGTGTTTCCGTAAATTTGAAAAAATACTTTTGGTAAAAATTCCGCTGTGACTAATATTACTAAAGTGGACAGGATTGTTTGTATAAGTAGGCCGAAGTTGGTAACTATGTAGTTTAATTGTTCATTTTGGGTAGAGATGGTTCCTTCAAGCCAATTCATTATAAAATCACCCATGAAAAGTCCGTAAATAACTAATGCAACATTGTTTCCAACGAGCATTGTAGCAATAAATTTCGAAGGGTTCTCTGTTATTTTTGATAAAATCTTTGCTATAAACCCACCTTTTTTCTTCTCTAATTCAATATGTATTTTGTTAGAAGATACATAGGCCATTTCCATTCCGGAAAAGAAGGCTGATAGCATTAGCATTAAGATGATTATAGTAAGTTGGAGTAGCATAATGTAAATGTAATAAAAATTCGATGCTTCTAGAAACTTAATTTAAGAAGTAGTGATGTGATTTCAAAAAAAAATCCCTTTAGAAAATTTCTAAAGGGATTTTATTGTATTTATAAGATTGATTACTAGTCAATCCTTATTGAGGATTAACGTTGCTTTTTAAGTGTCTTTTTAACTTCAACTTGGTGGTAACATTCAAATACATCACCTTCTTTAAGGTCGTTGTAGTTTTTAATTTGTATACCACAGTCATAACCTTTAGCAACTTCTTTCGCATCATCTTTGAAACGTTTCAGTGCTGCTAGTTCTCCGTCAAATATAACTACTGAGTCACGTATGATACGGATTTTACCGTTACGAAGTATTTTACCAGAAATTACCATACAACCTGCAATTGTACCAACTTTAGATATTTTGAATAATTCACGAACTTCAGCAGTACCAGTGATTTCTTCTTTAATGTCAGGAGATAACATTCCTTCCATAGCGTCTCTTAAGTCATTTATTGCGTCATAGATGATAGAGTATGTTCTGATGTCAATTTCTTCTAAATCGGCAACTTGTCTAGCTTTTCCAGCAGGACGAACGTTAAATCCGATTATGATAGCTTCAGAAGCGGATGCTAATAATACATCTGATTCAGTAATTGCTCCAACACCTTTGTGTATAATATTTACTTGAATTTCTTCAGTAGATAATTTTTGGAATGAATCTGTTAATGCTTCTACAGAACCATCTACATCTCCTTTAAGGATAATGTTCAGTTCCTTAAAGTCACCAAGTGCGATACGACGTCCGATTTCATCAAGTGTAATATGACGTTGTGTTCTTACAGATTGTTCTCTGTGTAATTGAGTACGTTTTGAGGCAATTGATTTTGCTTCTCTTTCGTCGTCAAACACATTAAACTTGTCACCTGCTTGAGGTGCTCCGTCTAGTCCTAGTATTGAAACAGGAGTAGAAGGACCGGCGATTTTAACATCATCACCTCTTTCATTTTGCATTGCTTTTATTTTACCAGTATGTTTACCAGCTAATAAGTAATCTCCAATTTTTAATGTTCCTGCTTGTACTAATATAGTTGAAACATATCCACGACCTTTGTCTAAGAATGCTTCAACAACAGTTCCTGTTGCAATTTTATCTGGGTTTGCTTTTAAGTCTAATAATTCAGCTTCAAGCAATACTTTTTCTAATAATTCACTAACACCTAAACCTGTTTTAGCAGAAATGTCATGTGATTGAATTTTACCTCCCCAATCTTCAACAAGTAAGTTCATGGCTGCTAAGCGTTCTTTTACTTTTTCAGGATTCGCGGCAGGTAAGTCTACTTTGTTTATTGCAAATATGATAGGAACTCCAGCAGCTTGTGCATGAGAAATTGCTTCTTTTGTTTGTGGCATGATGTCATCATCAGCAGCAATTACAATAATAGCAATATCAGTTACTTGAGCACCACGTGCACGCATTGCAGTAAAGGCCTCGTGACCAGGAGTATCTAAGAAGGCGATTTTTTGCCCTCCATCTAATTCAACTCCGTATGCTCCAATATGTTGTGTGATTCCTCCAGATTCACCAGCGATTACGTTTTCCTTACGGATGTAATCTAGTAAAGATGTTTTACCATGATCAACGTGTCCCATTACGGTAACAATCGGAGCTCTAGTAATTAAGTCTTCTGGTTTATCTTCTATTTCAACAATTGCTTCTTCTAGATCAGCTGATACAAATTCAACTTCAAATCCAAATTCTTCAGCAACTATTGTTAATGTTTCTGCATCTAGACGTTGGTTCATGGTAACCATGATTCCAAGTGACATACATGCTCCAATAATTTTTGTGTTGGGCACATCCATCATGGTAGCAAGTTCATTAACAGTAACAAATTCAGTTACTTTAATTTTGTTGTCAGCATCTTGAGCTTCTATTTCATCCTGTCTTTTCTGACGGTGTAGATCTCTCTTGTCTCTTCTGTTCTTAACACCTTTAGACTTGCTTGATCTACCTTGTAATTTTTCTAAGGTTTCTCTTACTTGTTTTTGTACGTCAGCTTCAGTTGGTTCTTCTTTTACAACTTGGGCTACTCTTCTTCCTTTTCCGCCTCTTGCGGGTCCACGGTTGTTACCGCCTCTTGCAGGTCCGCGATTAGCACCTCCGGTTCCACTAGTAGTAGTTCCTGGTTTTGTAATACGCTTACGTTTAGGTTTTGCAGCAGTGCCTTTTTTGTGGTCTACCTTCTTCTTAGGTTTGTTAAATTGAGATAAGTCAATTTTTTGTCCGGTCATTTTTGGTCCAGACAATTTTTGATATTGGGTAGCTACCTTTTCTTCTGGAGTAGTTTCTTCGCTTGAAGTCTTCTCTGTTTTTTCAGAAGTAACTGCTACTGTTTTTTTAGTTGTTTTTTCAACAATTTTTGCAGTAGGAGTTTCAGCTGGTTTTTGAGGTGTGGCTTTTTGCTTTGGCTTTTCGGTCTCCTTTTTATGACTGTCCTTTTTCTTCTTAGGGCTAACTTTTGTTTTTTCTAAGTCGATTGTTTTAAGAACTTTTGGTTTTTGAACTTCTGTTTTACGAGTTTCAATTACCGTTGGAGCTTCAGGTTTTGTTTCCACAGGAGCCTTAGGCTTTGTTTCAACAGGAGCTTCAGACTTTGTTTCTTTTGGTTCTTCGGTAGCTTTAGGTGCAGTTTTTTGAGGTGTCTCTGGCTGAGTTTTATTTGCATCTAAATCTATTGTACCAACAGTTTTTGGTCCAGAAAGCTTTGCCTTAGCTTTAATGATTTCTTGTTTTTTAAGCTCTTCGGCTTTTTTGCGTTTTTCTTCTTCTTGTTCGCGTTCTACACGAAGGGCTTCTTTTTCCTTACGTTTTTCTTCACCAACTTCTTTAGAGGCCACTTTTTTATTGGCGTCTGTTTGAAATTGATCAGATAACACCTGATATACATCACCAGATATTTTCGTAGTAGGACGAGCTTCTATTTCAATTCCTTTAGAATTCAAAAATTCAACAGCTCTGTCTAGAGAAATATTCATTTCTCTTAACACCTTATTAAGCCTCATTACTTTATTGTCAGCCATATAACTATATTTACCTCAACTTTTATTTTTTAAAGACTATAATTTAATTAGTCTTCAAATTCTTCTTTTAATATTCTAACAACGTCAAGAACTGTTTCTTCTTCAAGATCTGTTCTTTTAACAATGTCTTCAACATCTTTATCTAGGATGCTTCTCGCGGTATCTAAACCTACTTTTGAAAACTCAGCAATTACCCAAGCTTCTATTTCATCAGAGAATTCAGATAATTCAACATCTTCTTCAACACCTTCTCTAAATACATCAATTTCATAACCGGTTAATTTACCTGCTAATCTAATGTTTTGTCCACCTCTACCAATAGCTTTAGAAACCTCTTCAGGTCTAAGCATTACTTCGGCTCTTTTTGTTTCTTCATTTATTTTAACTGAAGAAACACGTGCAGGGCTTAATGCTCTTGTAATTAGTAATTGTGGGTTTTCAGTGTAATTAATTACGTCAATATTTTCGTTTCCTAATTCACGAACAATACCATGAATACGAGCACCTTTCATACCAACACAAGCTCCAACAGGATCTATTCTTTCGTCATAAGAATCAACAGCTACTTTTGCTTTTTCACCAGGAATTCTAACTACTTTTTTAACGGTTATTAATCCGTCAAATACTTCAGGGATTTCTTGTTCAAATAATTTCTCTAAGAATTCCGGAGAAGTCCTGGATAGAATAACTACTGGCTTGTTTCCTTTTAATTCTACACTTTCAATAATTCCTCGTACATTTTCTCCTTTTCTAAAAAAGTCAGATGGTACTTGGTTTTCTTTTGGAAGTATAATTTCATTTTCTTCGTCATCTAACAAAATTATTGCTTTGTGACGAATATGATGAACTTCTGCTGTGTAAATACTACCAATTAAATCTTTAAAATGCTTGTAGATATTCGTGTTATCATGTTCCTGTATCTTAGAAATTAAGTTTTGTCTTAATGCTAAAATAGCACGACGCCCTAAGTCGATTAACTTCACTTCTTCTGATACGTCTTCCCCGATTTCAAAATCAGGTTCTATTTTACGCGCTTCAGATAATTCAATTTCCTCATTGTCATCCTCAGAAAAACCATCTGCAACAACTACACGATTTCTCCAAATTTCTAAATCACCCTTGTCTGGATTAATAATAATGTCGAAATTATCATCTGATCCAAACTTACGTTTTAGTGCTGATCTAAACACATCTTCTAAGATGGCCATTAAGGTTACACGATCTATCATTTTGTCGTCTTTAAACGACGAAAAAGATTCTATTAATGCAATGTTTTCCATGACATTTCTCTTATTAAAATTTTATTACAACTTTTGCTTCAACAATATCGCTGTAAGCTATTTCTTCAATTTTATGAACGGTTACTTTTCCTTTGCCAATAGGTTTAGGTTCTCTAGTGTCCCATTCTAATGTAATGCTCTCTTCATTAGCTTTAGTTAACTCACCCTCAAGTGTGTTTCCTGATTGTAATTTAACTTCTAAATTACGAGAGATATTTTTCATGTATTGTCTTTTAGTTTTAAGAGGACTAGTAGCTCCACAAGAAGCAACGTCTAAAGAGAATTCATGCTCTTCATTATCTATATTATTATCTATTGCTCTGCTAATAAAAATACAGTCTTTCACGGAAACACCATTGTCACCATCTAAAACTACGCTTATTTTATTACCAGTATCAACAGTGAAATCGATCAAAAACAATTCTGGTTTTTCATCTAATCCTGCCTGTAATAATTTGCTTACTAATTCTTTAAACATCGAAATTAATTATAAAAAGAGGGGACATCTGTCCCCTCATTTATCATATTTTACATAAAAAATGCGTTGCAAATATACATCTTTTTTTAAAACAAAGAAACTAATTCACTGAACACTATTTTTTTCTACTAATTTTTGTATATTTATACATTAACTAAACTAGATAATAAACTTAAAAATTTATGAAAAAAATATTAGTCCCTACTGACTTTTCAAAAGGATCAGAAGATGCTTTAAAAGTCGCTGCGCAATTAGCAAAAAGATATGATAGTGAACTGCATGTAATGCATATGATAGAATTGCCTTTTGATATGGTGGATCCTATGCATGAAACCAGTGAATTGCCTGAAGCAATGTTTTTTATGAAGATGGCACATAAGAGTTTTGAGAGGTTTTTAGATAAGGATTACTTAGAAGGGGTTGATGTTAGGGAAGGAATTCAAAATAATGCTGCTTTTGAGGGTATTATTGATTCAGCTCATGATAAAGACATTGATTTAATCGTTATGGGTTCTAGAGGGGCTTCTGGTTTAAAAGAAATGGTAATTGGTTCAAATACTGAAAAAGTTGTTCGTACCTCTGATGTGCCAGTTTTGGTTATCAAAAAAGAAGATCAAGGCTTTAAGATGAACGATATTGTTTTTGCTTGTGAGTTTACAGAAGAATATAAAAAGTCATTTTTAAAAGCAATAGATTTTGCTAAAACTGCAGGCGCTAAAATGCATTTATTAATGGTTAATACACCTTCAGGGTTTATGACTACATCTGAAGCAGAACAGCGTATGAATGATTTCCTTAATGGAGTAAATATAGGAGAGTATACCTTGAATATATACAATGATGTGAGTATTGAAAAAGGAATTTTGAATTTCGGAAACTCTATTAATGCTGATGTTATTGCAATGAGTACTCATGGAAGAAAAGGATTGTCACATTTCTTTAACGGAAGTATTAGTGAGGATTTAGTAAACCATGCAAAAAGACCTGTAGTTACATTTAAAATATAGTTAGTCTAAAATTTATTATAAAAAAAACCTCTCAATTAGGAGAGGTTTTTTTTATGTATACAATTCAAAAGATGTATTTTTGTTTATCTAAAAATTAATTAAGAATGTTACAAGTACAGTTTATTAAAGAAAATACTGAATTAATTGTGGAACGTTTGAAGAAAAGAAACTTCGATGCTGCTCCACTTTTAAAAGAAGTTTTAGCTTTAGATGAGAAAAGGAGAAATACTCAAGTATTATTTGATAATACCCAAGCAGCTTCCAATAAACTGTCCAAGGAAATTGGAATGTTGTTTAAAAACGGGGAAACTCAAAAAGCGAATATTTTAAAAGAAAAGACAGTTCAATTAAAAGAGACTACTAAGGAGTTAACAGAAGTTGTTAATGCTACTCAAAAAGCATTGACAGACTTGTTGTATACTATTCCTAATGTACCTCATGAATTAGTGAAGGCTGGGAAAAGCGAGGTAGATAATGAAGAGGTTTTTGCAGCTGGTGAGGTTCCTGTATTACATGAAGGAGCAATGCCGCATTGGGAATTAGCAAAAAAATACGACATCATTGATTTCGAATTAGGTAATAAAATTTCTGGCGCTGGGTTCCCTGTGTATAAAGGAAAAGGAGCAAGATTGCAACGTGCGTTAATCTCTTATTTTTTAGATAAGAATGTTGATGCGGGATATACTGAGGTTCAGGTACCACATATGGTAAATGAAGCTTCTGCAATAGCGACCGGACAGTTGCCGGATAAAGAAGGGCAGATGTATCATGATGAACAAGACGATTTATACTTAATACCAACAGGAGAAGTTCCTGTTACCAATATAATGAGAGGCGAATTGATTTCTGAGAAGGAATTGCCAATTTGCTTTACCGCGTATACACCTTGTTTCAGGAGAGAGGCTGGAAGTTATGGTGCGCATGTAAGAGGATTGAATAGATTACATCAGTTTGATAAAGTAGAAATAGTTCGTTTTGAACATCCTGAAAAATCTTATGATGTTTTGGAAGGAATGAAAGAACATGTAATGGATATTTTAGCTGAACTGAAGTTGCCATACAGAATTTTACGATTATGTGGAGGTGATACTGGTTTTACTGCTGCAATGACGTATGATTTTGAATTATTTTCAACTGCTCAAGACAGATGGTTAGAAATTAGTTCAGTATCAAATTTTGAAACTTTTCAATCAAACAGATTAAAGTTGCGTTATAAAGATGCTGATAATAAAAAGCACTTGCCTCATACACTAAACGGTAGTTCTCTAGCATTACCAAGAGTATTGGCGGGAATATTAGAAAATTATCAAACTCCAGAAGGAATAAAAATTCCTGAGTGTTTAGTAAAATACACTGGATTCGATATCATAAATTAATCTAACTGTGGAATTTATATTTTCACTAATAGAATAATAAAACAATGCAAATGAAAAGCATGCTTTTAATAAGCGTGCTTTTTTGTTACATTTGATCATGCTTCAAGAAAAGATATTCAACATAAAATCTACAAAAGAGTTTAATGCGCTTGCTTTAGACGTTTTTAAATTTCAATTTGAAAACAATAAAGTATATCGTTCTTTCTGTGATTTATTATATAAACATCCTAGTGAAGTCAAAACTGTTGAAGATATTCCGTTTTTACCAATTGAGTTTTTTAAAACACGCGAAATACTTAGTGTTAAAGAAAAACCAGTAATCAGCTTTAGTAGTTCTGGAACAACAGGTTCAGTTACTAGTAAACACCATGTAACCGATTTAAGTGTTTATGAGAAGAGTTATTTGAATGGTTTTAGACAGTTTTATGACAATATAGAAGATTACGTAGTATTAGCATTGTTACCTTCATATTTAGAACGTGAAGGTTCTTCCTTAATATATATGGTGGATGATTTAATTAAAAAATCTAAACATCCTGAAAGTGGTTTTTATTTAAATAATTTGAATGAGATTAACGAAAAATTAATCGCTTTAAATAAATCAGGACAAAAGGCATTGCTAATTGGTGTTTCATTTGCGTTATTAGATTTAATAGAAAAATATCAATTTAAATTGAAAAACACCATTGTAATGGAAACTGGTGGGATGAAAGGTAGAAGAAAAGAAATTATTCGTCCTGAATTACATCAGTTATTAAAAGATGGTTTTGGGGTTTCTGAAATTCATTCAGAATATGGGATGACAGAATTACTATCTCAAGCATATTCTAAAGGAAATGGAATTTTTGAATGTCCCCCTTGGATGAAAGTGTTTACACGAGACACGGAAGATCCGTTAAGTATTCAAAAAGCAAATAAAACAGGTGGGATAAATGTAATTGATTTAGCAAATATCAATTCATGTTCCTTTATTGCTACACAAGATTTAGGAAAAAAATACAACGATGAGTCATTTGAAATATTAGGACGTTTTGATCATTCGGATGTTAGAGGTTGTAATTTAATGGCTTTATAAAATGTTAAAAAATACATTTTACTGTTAAAGTTTCTTAACGGATGTAATATGTCAAGAGTTTTTACGTCTTATATGTAGTGAGAAGGTTTACTTTTTCATAAAGTTAGTTAGTTTAAAGCCCAAAGCAATTTATTGTTTTGGGCTTTTTTGTGACATAGTCGCTTTTTTTTATAGAGAACTTTACTCTTTACGTTTTTCAAATAAAAAAGATACCTTTGGTTATAAAATAAAAATAGATGAGATATATAATAACTTTAATTGTACTAATTGTGTTATTAATGAGCTGTTCAAGCTCTTCTAAAATAGTTCAGAACAGTTCAAATGATTTCACTTCCACTGAACGAGCATTGATTATGGACTTAGACAGTACGTTGCCAATGCGTGTATTGAAAATTAATAATAAAAAAGATTCAATAGTATTAAGAACTAAATGTAAGAATGTAGTAGCCGATCCTAATAATGTAGAGTTAACCCATTTTGTAAATAGGTTATATAAAACTGTTAGAGATAGTATTTCAATGGGGGTAGGGATTGCTGCTCCTCAAGTTGGAGTATTGAAAAATATTGTTTGGGTACAGCGTTTTGATAAGGAAGGCTTTCCTTTTGAGGTTTATTTGAATCCTAAGATTGTGCAATACACAGATAAAAAACAAGATTGTGTGGAAGGCTGCTTGTCAATTCCTGATAGAAGTGATACAACTAAAACTCGTGCTTATGCAATATTAATGGAGTATGATAAAATGGATGGAACGCATCATTCAGAAATGATAGAAGCGTTTACGGCGGTAATATTTCAACATGAAATAGATCACTTAAATGGGATACTGTATTTAGATCATTTGGAAAAGGAAATGAGTGATGCTAAAAAATAAAAGGGTCACAATTAGTGACGTATATAGTTAGGGTGTAAAAATAAAAAGGCTTTATCTATAATTAGATAAAGCCTTTTTTAGATATTATATACTGTAAATTACTTCACAACAACTACATAGTAGTTTTTCTTTCCACGTTGTAATAATACAAACTTATCATTAATTAGGTCAGCAACTGTAATAGAAAAGTCTTCTTTTACTTTTTCTTTATTTACTGATATAGCATTTTCTTTTAAAGCTCTACGAGCATCACCGTTAGATTTAAGGAACCCAGTTTTTGCAGCTAGAGCACCAATCATATCTAATCCGTTGTTAATGTCTTCACGAGTTACTTCTGCTTGTGCAACTCCGTCAAATACATCCAAGAAAGTTTGCTCATCTAGTCCTTTTAAATCTTCAGATGTAGATTTTCCGAATAAGATGTTAGAAGCTTTTATTGCGTTATCTAAATCTTCTTTTGAATGCACCATAGTAGTTACTTCTTCAGCAACTCTTTTTTGCAATAAGCGTAAATGAGGTGTTTCTTTATGTTCTGTGATTAAAGCCTCAATAGTTTCTTTGTCTAGGAATGTAAATATTTTCACATACTTTTCTGCGTCTTCGTCAGAAGCATTTAACCAATATTGGTAGAATTTATATGGAGAAGTTCTATGTCTGTCCAACCAAATGTTTCCACCTTCGGTTTTACCAAATTTAGTTCCGTCAGCTTTTGTGATTAATGGGCAAGTCATAGCATAGGCTTTTCCGCCAGCTACACGACGTACTAATTCAGTACCAGTAGTAATATTTCCCCATTGGTCACTTCCTCCCATTTGAATTTTGCAATTCTTCTCTCTATATAAATGCAAAAAATCGTATCCTTGAAACAATTGGTATGTAAATTCAGTAAATGACATCCCTACTTTAGATTCAGCTCCTAATCGTTTTTTAACAGATTCCTTTGACATCATGTAATTTACAGTAATGTGCTTACCGATATCACGTGCAAAATCGATGAATGAGTAATCTTTCATCCAATCGTAATTATTTACTAATTCGGCCTTGTTAGCAATGTCAGAATTAAAATCTATAAAACGTTCTAACTGACTTTTGATTCCAGCAATGTTTTTAGCTAACGTTTCTTCGTTTAATAAGTTACGTTCAGCCGATTTCCCTGAAGGATCGCCAATCATCCCTGTAGCGCCACCAACTAAAGCAACAGGTGTATGTCCTGCTCTTTGGAAATGCATTAAGATGATGATTTGTACTAAACTACCAATATGTAAGGACTCTCCTGTTGGGTCAAACCCAATATAACCAGCAGTAGATTCTTTTAAAAGCATCTCTTCAGTTTCGGGCATTATATCATGGAGCATTCCTCTCCAGCGTAATTCTTCTACAAAATTCATCATAATTCAACTAAAATTTAGGCAAATATAATTGTATAAAATGAAAAAAGACTAATTTGGCTTTATGATTTTAGTAACAGGTGGAACAGGATTATTAGGCACACATTTATTATATGAATTAGTTTCTCAAGGGAAAGTGGTAAGCGCAATTTATCGTGATGCTTCAAAATTTGAAAAAGTTAAAAAAGTGTTTTCGTATTATTCTGAAAATCCAAATGTTGTATTCGATAAAATTATTTGGATACAAGTTGATATCACTGATGTTCCTGCCTTAGAAGTTGCCTTTCAGAATGTCACTCATGTGTATCATTGTGCGGCAGACTTATCTTTTAATCCGAATAATTATAGGCAATCAAAGGAAGTAAATGTTATTGGTACTGCTAATATTGTGAATTTATGCTTGAGTAATGAAGTGTCTAAATTATGCCATGTAAGTTCCATTGCTACTTTAGGAGAAGATTTAAAAAAGCCGATTACTGAGGAAACACGATGGAATCCTGAAAATAATACACAAAACATCTATGCAATTACAAAGTATGATGCTGAGTTAGAGGTTTGGCGTGGTACTCAAGAGGGATTAGAAGTGGTTGTTGTTCAGCCAGGAGTAATTATTGGCCCTGGATTTTGGAATTCTGGAACTGGAGAAATTTTCACTAAAGTATCTAAAGGTTTTAATTATTACACTTCTGGTATAGTTGGAGTTGTTGATGTAAACGATGTTGTTAAGTCGATGTGTACTTTAATGGATTCAGGTGTTATTAATGAGAAATTCATCATTGTTTCTGAAAATATTGGATATAAAAAACTGCTGCTAATGGTTTCTGAAGCCCTTGAAAGTAAAAAAGAGTTGAAAGAAATTAAAAGATGGCAATTACTACTTTATTTGCAACTTGATAAGTTGCTAAGCTTTATATCAAGTAGAAAAAGAAGTGTTTATAAGGCTAATATCAATTCTGCATTTAAGCAATTGAAATATGACACTTCAAAAATTAAAAATGTTATTGGGATTGAGTTTATGCCAGTAACTGAAAGTGTTCAGAAAACCGCGAGTTTTTTTGAAGTTTAAAGAGATAAAAGACCCTTCTCCTTTGACGACATAGTGTAATCTATGGGTGAGCTGAAACGATGGAGTTAGGATGAGGGGAATAAATAAGTTTTATTATTGATTATTCTTTAACAATTCTTCAAGAAAGTTTCTAGAATTTGATAATCGAGCAATCTTGTTTTGTCCACCTAATTTACTATTATGTTTTAACCAGTCGTAAAATAAGTTTTGTTTTGCAGTGTGTAATTTTGGATGATTTAATGTGATGTTGTTAAAGCGTTTTGCTTCATAGTCAGTGTTTAAAGATTTTAAGGCGTTGTCTAGTAATTCCGAGAAGTACTCCATGTTTTCTGGAGCTCTTTTAAACTCTATCAACCATTCATGAGCACCTTTTTCTTTTCCATTCATAAAAATAGGAGCAGCGGTATATTCTTTAATTTCAGAATTGGTTTTTGCACAAGCAATTTTTAATGCTTCATCGGTATTTTCAATCATCAGTTCTTCGCCAAAAACATTGATGTGATGTTTGGTTCTTCCGGTTACTTTAATTCTGTATGGGCTAATTGATGTAAAACGAACGGTGTCGCCTATATTGTATCTCCATAGACCGGCATTTGTGGTGATAATCACTGCATAATTTATATTAATAGATACTTCACTTAAAGGGATCATTTTTTGTTGACTTGTTCCATAAGTATCCATTGCACAAAACTCATAAAAAATACCATAATCAAGCATTAATAATAATTCGGAAGAATCATTTTTATCTTGAATAGCAAAGAAACCTTCGGAGGCATTATATATTTCGTAGTATTTAAAATCGTTTTTTGGGAGTAGCTTTTTGTATTGGTCACGATAAGGTTCAAAGCTAACTCCTCCATGGAAATAGACTTCTAAGTTTTCCCATACTTCTAAAAGATGTTTGTCTCCAGTGGTTTCTAAAACTTGATTTAACAATACCAACATCCAAGAGGGGACTCCGGCTAAACTAGTTACATTTTCTTTTATAGTTTCATCTACAATAGCTTGTAACTTTGTTTCCCAATTGTCCATTAAAGAGACTTTATTGCTAGGAGTAGAGCTGAATTCTGCCCAAAAAGGCATGTTGTCAATAAGAATTGCCGATAAATCTCCGAAAACAGTTCCGTTTTCCTGATATAATTCTTTGCTACCTCCTAAACGCAACCCTTTTCCTGTAAAAAGTTGTGAATTTTCGTTGTTGTTTAAATACAGGCATAGTAAATCTTTGCTCCCTTTGTAGTGACAATCGTCTAATGATTCTTGGCTTACGGGAATAAATTTACTTTTTGCGTTAGTAGTTCCGCTAGACTTTGCAAACCATTTTATGGGTGTGTCCCAAAAAAGTTGTTGTTCTCCTGCACGTGATTTCGCTATTAAAGGTTCCATGTCTTCATAGCTTATCACGGGTACGCGAGCTATAAAATCTTCGTAAGTTCTGATTGATTTAAAATCATGGCTTGCGCCAAAAGTAGTATGCTTGGCTTGTTGTAATAAATTAAAAAGTAGCTCATGCTGTACTTCGTTTGGATATTTTGAAAAGAATTCTATTTGATGAATTCGTTTTTTCAAAAACCAAGAGACTACAGAATTTACTAACGGAATTGTCATAAATAATTTTATCTTTAGCCCTAAATTTACATAAAAATATTGATATGCAATACCAAGGTGTTTTACAGAAAATGCAAACTGATTTACAAGAGACAATCCAGTATTATTTAGCGTTTGATAATGATGTGTTGAATGTGAACCAGTTACTAGGGAAAAACATCAGTATTTCTTTTGAAAAGTACCAATGTATGAGTTGTGCAAAAAACAAAGAAATTTATAGGCAAGGTTTCTGTAAGTCATGTTTTTTTGAAGCTCCACAAGCAGGAGAGTGGATTATGCATCCAGAAAAATCTACTGCACATTTAGGTATTGCAGATAGAGATTTGGAATATGAACAAAGAGTACAATTAACACCGCATATCGTGTATTTGGCTTTAAGTAGTAATGTGAAAGTAGGAGTTACTCGTAAAACACAAGTTCCTACACGTTGGATAGATCAAGGTGCAGTGCAGGCTTTACCTATAGTTGAAGCTCCTAATAGGTATTTAGCAGGAATAGCTGAGGTAGCATTAAAAAATCATGTAGCCGATAAAACTAACTGGAGAGCAATGCTTAAGAATGAAGTTGTAGAGGCTGATTTAACTCAAGTTAAGAATGATTTAAAGCAGTTTCTTCCGGAAGAGGTAAAAGAATATGTTTTAGATGATGAACCTGTTTTAAAATTAAATTTTCCAGTAGATCAATATCCTGTAAAAGTTAAAAGTTTGAACCTGTCTAAAATACCAGAATATTCAGGAGTCCTAAAAGGGGTAAAAGGTCAGTATTTGATTTTTGAAGATAACACCGTGTTTAATGTGCGTAATAACGAAGGGTTAGTGGTAAATTTAGAGGTTAAATAGAAGATGTTTTTAGGGTATAAGCACTTAAATCTTAAGTGAAGCTCAAGTGCTTAGATTCTTTATGATTTCTTATTTAGTACTATCTTTTTTCTTCTTCTTTTTACCAAACAATCCACCAAGTGCGTCTTTAACACCATCTTTAATAGGGTCTGGTGTTGTAGTGCTATCTTTTGGAGTTTCATTTGAGTTATTATTACCTCCTAAAATACCTCCAAGTACGTTACCTACAGCTCCTCCAGCATCATCCCCAATTACATCTTCCAGTACATCAGTTGCTGCTTCAGTACCTTGGCCTAGTAATTTGTTTTTTTGTATTTGAATTAATTGATTAGTTAAGTTTTTAATTGACTGTTTCATATCAGTACTAACTTTAGGGCTTGATACTGTCCCACCTATATTTGCTGCTACAGGCACATTAACGTCCTTGATATCTTCATCACTTAATTTAGATAAAATACCTCCAACTTCATTTCCAAAATATTTTGCAGGTACATCAAATGTTGCGGTGTAGCCTAAATTGTTTTCAAAACTGTGTGATCCTGCTATTTGTATTTTAATGTCTTCATAATGCACATCAAAAGGTTTAATAGCTACTTTACCATTTTCAAATTTTAAAGCAGTTTTTAAATCTTTTAAATCTAATTTGTTCAAATCAATAAATGACAATTGATCATTTATTTTGCTAAATGCGGATGCTTTTTCAGGGCTAATTTTTGTAGTTAATACTTCAGCTAAAGCATTACCGGTGAGTGAATTTAAATCGAGTGAAAAAGAATCGTCTAATTTTCCTTTTAGGCTAAGATCTGTATTTAATTTTCCTTGAAGCATTTTTGCAACAGGTGCAATACTTGAGAGTAAATCCATCCCGTTAAATGATTTAGCAATATCAAATTTGTGAATACCTAAATCCATATTGAAAGTTGGCGTTTCATTTTTGGTTGACACATTACCATTAATACTCATGTTACCGTCAAATAGTTGTGTTGTTACATTTCGTAGTGTGACTGTTTCGTCTTTAATAATAACATCACCAGTTACATTTTCTAAAATAAGATCATCATAAATAACTTTCTTTGCGTTAGCAGAAATTTTGGTATCTAAAAACGCAGGTATTTTTAATGCGTCTCCTTCTTCAGATTCTTTTTGCGTGTTTTCAGTTTCTGTGGTGTTGTCTACCATAAAATCACTTACGTTAAATAGTGTAGAATTGATGTTAAAATCACCTTTTAATTTTTTATTACTAAAAAGGAATCCCATTAAATTATCAATAGTACCAGTACCTTTAATGTCGCTTTCACCACTTTTGGCTTCTAATTTTTTTAAAGACACTCTTTGAGGAGTGAAATCTACAGTTGCCTCGGAAATGTATATTGGGTTTACAATATCTTTTGAAGCAAATTTAAAATCAGAAATACTAAAATCACCGTTATTTTTTATTTGTTCATAGTTGTTATTGTCAATAGCGCTTTGAGAAAAAGAAGTGTGTAAGTTAGCTTTTAAAATCCCTTTTAGTTCATTGTCTAATTTAATTGGGTATGCTTGAGATAGGTTTCCTAAATTAAGTGTTCCATCAAGATTCATATCTACAAACCTGTTGGCTGTTAATTGTTTTATTTTTCCATGTGCATTAAACACATCTTGATCTATTTGTAAAGATAATTTTTCAAGATCAAGAAAAATGTCATCCGCATTTCCTGTAGTATTTCCTAATGATGTGTTTAAATTGATGTTTTTTACGCTTTTTGGCAAGTCGGGGTATTTAAAAGAGGCGTTTTTAGAAACAATATTTACATTAAATTTAGGAATGGTATTGTCGTCTATAATTCCTTTTGCAAATCCTTTAATAGTAAAACTTCCGTTTGTTTGAACCTTTTCAATATCTTTTGAATATTCTGCAGGTAACAAGGCCAAAAAGTTTTTAAAATCTGAAGTTGGTGTATTGAATTTGATATCCAATTCGTTATTGGTTTCGTTTTGCTTTACAAAACCATCAAAAGTTAATTCTAGCTGATTTAGTTTAAGTGAATTTTCTAAGAAAGTATACTTGCTTTGTGTTTGGTCTATTTCCAAATCGGCATTTAAGGCAATTGAATTATTGTTTAAATAATTTGATGCTCCATTACTTAACGAAATATTGGAAGTGGTTATCGTTTTTAAATTGCTAATAGCTGCCGATAAATCACCAGTTCCTGAATGGTTAAAGTCTGACAACTCTAAGTTTATTTTAGATTTCTGGTCAATATAATTTATTTCAGAATTTGTGATAGCGTATTCTGCAACAGAAAAAGAAAAGCCGTTTTCATTAGTGTTACTAGTTTCATTAGCGGTATTGTCATTACTTTTTTTAGCAATATCATAATTAGTAACACCTTCTTTGTTGCTGATTATGTTTACTAGTGCATGATCAATGGTAAACGAGTTAATGTCAATTGCATCTTCAGCAGTTTTGGTAAGCCCCGATAAAGGCATCTTTAAGGAAATTTCTTTCGCGTAAAATAGAGTGTCTCCTTTAAAAGGTGCGAAGTTAGTAACGCTTAAGTTCTCAAGTGTTAATCCTGCTTTTGGAAAAGTACTGATTAGGCTAATGTCAATGTCCGAAAAATCTACTTTGGCATTTACATTTTTATTGATTTGTTCTTTAATAATTTGAGTAAATTTATCTTTAAATATAATTGGTGTAGCAACAGCAGCAATAATTATGAATAGAAATAATATACCGAATATTTTAAATGCTTTTTTCATAGGTGATGGATCATTATTTGCAATATATTCAAACTTAATAGTTACTATTTTTCGAACTATAGAAGAATCAAATTACTTAACAAAAATAAGTTAAAATATATAGATTTTATGTTAACTAGGTGCTAATGTTTTTATCATGGTTTTTAGTGACGCTGTGTATGTAGTGGTTAGTTATAAGTAGTGACATTATGATATTGTGTAACTTTAGTTATGAAGTTGTTGAATTTTTTGATCATTAAACTAGCTATTTTCCTTGTTATAGGGATATTGATTGGGTATTATTTCCCTATCTCTTGGAGCGTAGCTTCTAAAGTTGTTTTTGGAGGGATTCTGCTTTTTAGTATTGTTTTTTTGATTGTTCATGCTAAAGTAAAGCAAACTCCTTTTTTTGGAGCATTAACCTGTTTCTTAGTAATTGTAATTGGAGTCTTTTCCATAACATTTCATACCCATAAAAATCAATTAAAACATTATTCAAATGAGTTGGCTGATGAAGCTACTGAAAAACTTCAAATTAGAATTTATAAAAAATTGAAGCCTAATAGTTTTTATAACAAATTTTTGGCAAAAGTTGTTGCCGTCAATTCCCATAAAGTTGATGGGATAGTATTGGTTAGTGTTGATTCTACCGTTCATGTAGCTATTGACGATGTATTTCATGTAGTTACCAAATTGCAAGAAATTAAAAAGCCGTTAAATCCACATCAATTTGATTTTAAGAAGTATATGATGAAGCAGCAAGTGGATCATCAAGTGTTTTTGAGCAATAAAAACGCTCTGTTACTAGGTTCTCAGAAGACCATTTATAGAAATGCTGCTGATATAAGAAATAGGATAAATAATACGCTTAGTAAACAATCTATATCTAAAGAAAATTTGGGTATTATCAATGCATTGTTGTTAGGGCAACGGCAAGATGTTAGTAGAAATACATATAAGAGTTTTACAAAATCTGGAGCAGTACATATTTTAGCTATTTCCGGACTGCATATCGGTTTGTTGTTACTCATGCTAACTGTTCTTTTTAAACCATTGTCCTATTTTAGATATGGAAAGAAAATTGTTCCTATAATAATTATACTATTACTGTGGATGTATGCTTTTATAACAGGTATGTCTGCTTCAGTAGTTCGTGCAGTAACTATGTTTTCATTGGTAACTATTGCGATATATAGTAATCGAATTACAAACACCTATAATACACTTGTTATTTCTGCTTTTTTATTGTTGTTATGCAATCCGTATTATGTATTTGATGTAGGTTTTCAATTAAGTTATTCAGCAGTTTTTGCTATAGTTTGGATTAAACCGTTATTTGATAGGTTGTGGACTCCTAAAAATTATGTTACTAGAAAATTTTGGGATGTATTTAGTGTAACACTTGCTGCTCAGTTTGGAATATTGCCATTGTCATTGTTTTATTTTCATCAGTTCCCAGGATTGTTTTTTGTGTCAAATATGGTAATCATACCACTATTAGGAGTCTTGTTAGGGCTAGGAATTGTAACACTTATTTTTGCTTATTTCGGATGGGTTCCTGAAAAACTGCTATTTGTTTTTAATGAATGTATTAGTTTACTGAATGATTTCGTGGCATTTGTTGCTAATAAGGAAGATTTTATATTCACTAAAATTTCTTTTAACACATTCAATTTAGTAGCAACGTATTTATTAATTGTTAGTGTAGTTTTACTTTGTAAGCATTTTAACTATAAAAGACTTGTATTTGTGTTTTCCAGTATAATCTGTATTCAATTGGTTTTTATGTATAATAAAAGAAGTGTTCAAACAGAGGAATTTATAATATTTAATCAGGATAGAACAACATTGATTGGTCATAAAATAGGGAATGAGTTTACTTACGCTTCTAAAAATCGTACGTATCAACATAGTTTAGAGAACTATGTTGTTAATGAATTTGTAGAAAAAGTAAAGCAAGATTCTTTGCGAAATGTATATGTATTCAAAGATAAAAAGCTGTTAATAGTTGGTGAGAAATCAGTTTATAATACATCCTTTAAACCAGATATAGTATTGTTGACGGAATCTCCTAAAATAAATTTAAATAGATTGATAGCTACTATGAAGCCTGAAATAGTTGTTGTTGATAATAATAATTACAAAAGCTATGTTGCAAGATGGAAAACTACTTGTTTGAAAAATGATGTTCCATTTCATTCCGTAAGAGAAGATGGAGCTTTTGTGCTTAAATAAAAATCCCCTTCTGCATTAGCAAAAGGGGAACAGTTGTAAATCGTAAATAACCAATAAATATTTCATTACAACATATTATTCAAACCACTATATGGTTTATTTTTTAGGTAAAGAAGGTGCTATACTTGCTATCCAAGCTTTTGGTCCACCAGCTTTATAGCTAGTTTTTCCTAAAGGAACAATTCCATCTGTAGGAACATCACCTTCGCCTGGAGTCATTAGCCATATTGTTGGATATCCTCTTACTTGAAAAGCACGTTGCAATGCATCGTTTTGTGCAGCGATATTTTCTGGTAATTTTGTTTTCTTTGGGAAGTCTACGGTAAGTAAAACCACATTTTCGTCTGCCCATTCTAGAAACTCTTTTTTGCTAAATACCTCTTTGTCTAGGCGAATACACCATCCACACCAGTCACTTCCGGTAAAGTTGGCTAAAATTGGTTTATTAGTTTTCTTAGATATTTTAGAAGCTTCTTCAAAATTATCATGCCACTTTGCTTCTTGAGCTTGTGTGCTACTGAACCCTATAAAAAGGATTGCTGCTACGATTAATTTTTTCATTGTTTTTGTTTTTATTACAGTCGCAAATTGCTTGCCAGAATTACAAATTACTAAAAATGCTTCAATATGAAGCATTTTTAGTAAAATTTTTATCTTACTCCGTGCATTAGTTTTTTCAATACTGGGTTTAATCCAATTATTAATAAACCTGCAACAGTAGGAACAATAGTAAAGATTAAGAAAAATGTTGATAGACCAAAATCTTTGGTAATGTTTTCTATTTGTCCACCTAATACAGCTGCTACTTTATTTCCTATTGCAATAGCTAAGTACCACATACCAAACATAAATGCTATCATTCTTGGAGGTACTAATTTAGACACATAAGAAAGTCCTACAGGAGATAAACACAGTTCACCTAAAGTATGGAATAAGTAAGCTAATATTAACCATATCATACTTACTTTAACACCTTCTTGAATTCCATGTGCTCCAAAAGCTAACAATCCAAATCCTATAGCTAAAATTATTAATCCCAAACCATATTTTACTGCTGCTGATGGGTTGTATTTAGATTCCCACCATTTTGAGAAAGAAGAAGCGAAAGCAATAATAAAGAATGAGTTTAAGATACTAAACCATGAAACTGTTATTTCTGTAGCGTCAGCATTAAAATCTCTATTTAACATCCATAATGCAACAGCCCAAACACCAATAAAAGTAATGGCTAAAATAACGTTTGAGGCAGGGATTTGTTTCCAAGTTTGTTTCCCTAATAAGTACAATACATAAGAGATTATAAGTAAGGGAATTATAGTAAGTAGTGTGTTTACTACTTTAAAAATCATTGCAGCATCACCTTCTAAAGTTCTGTCAACAGAATCTCTTGCGAAAAGCACTAATGAAGATGCTCCTTGTTCAAAGGATAACCAGAAAAATACCGTAAAGAAAGCAAAGATGATTACTGCAATCATTCGGTCTCGTACAATTCTATCATATCTAGATATTCTTGAAATAACCATAAATAAGAAAGCAGCTAAAGCAATTAAGATCATTACATATTGTCCAGGTAAAGTTTCCGTATTTGCAAAAGCGAACATATCAAAGTTTGCAATTTTAGATAAAGGGTCGTTAATAGCGTATCCTAGACCAATTACAGAAGAAAAAATAATTAATATTTTATCTACTAATGTAAAAGGGTTTCTTTTGTCGGTGTCTTCCTCATCTGTTGGTTTTGCAAAATCAGATGATTTTTCGTTTATACCTTGTTCTAGTTCAACTTCGTAAACTATAGAAGGAACTTCTCCGATTTTCCCAAATAAAGGCTTTGCTAGCCAAAACTGTAGTGTTCCTAATAACATAAAAATTCCAGCTAGACCAAATCCGTAAGCCCAACCAATTTTCTCACCTAAGTAACCGCAAAGCAACATACCGAAGAATGCACCAGCATTTACTCCCATGTAAAAAATAGTATATGCACCATCTTTTTTTTCAGGAACGTCTTTATACATTTCAGATAAGATAGAAGTCATGTTTGGTTTAAAAAAACCAGTACCAATAACTAATAACCCAAGACCAACGTATACCCATAATGTTGTTTCAACTGCCATAGCAGCATGTCCTAACGTCATTATGATTGATCCAATTACAACAGCCCATCGGTACCCTAAAAATTTATCAGCCAAAATACCACCTACAATTGGTGTTAAGTATAAAAGCATAGCATAAGTACCGTATACGGCTGTAGCGTGTTCAATTGGCATCCCAAAACCTGGGTTGTCAGATGCTATTGCAGCAGTTAAAAATATTACTAATAGAATTCTCATTCCGTAGAAAGAGAAACGTTCCCACATTTCTGTGAAAAATAATACGAACAATCCTGCTGGATGTCCTAATACATTAGACTTAAAAAAGTCGTTTTGGGTTGTAGTACTCATAGGTTATGTTTGAAAAAATAAAATCTCTTGGGTTTTTTTACCCAAGAGATTGATTGTATATAAATAATTATTGTTTATCCGCTAATTCGAAACCTTCTGTTTCATCATAATGCATTTCTATTTCGTTATCTTCTGCACCATGTGTTAGACGTTTTAAAGGTTTTAATAGCGCAATGACTAAAATCCCAAAAACAACAGTAAAAATAGTTATCCCAGAAAAAATCGCATATTCTCCAAATTCAGATGCCTTTTCACCAATTAAACCTGCGACTTTATTTCCTAATCCAGTTGCGGCAAAATAGACCCCCATCATTAAGGAAGCATATTTTACTGGTGCTAGTTTAGTAATAAACGAAAGCGCTACTGGTGAAGAACACAGCTCACCAATAGTATGAAATAAATAGGCTAATACCAGCCATTTCATACTAGAGCTTCCTTCTGTATTAAATTCTGAAGCTGCAAAAATCATAAATACAAAACCAAGTCCCATAATCATGGTACCGATAGCCATTTTAAATAGCGAAGAAGCTTCTTTTCCTTTTAATTTTCTATTTGCCCAATATCCAGCAATACCAGTCGCTAATAAAATAATAAATCCAGCATTTAAACCTTGAAACCAAGTAGCAGGTATTTCCCAGCCCATTAGCAATCTATCAGTTTTTGTTTTAGTATAAATACTCATTAATCCTCCAGCTTGTTCAAAAGCCCCCCAGAACACGATAACAATTAAAAAAGATAGTAATAAAACTAAAAATCTATCCTTCATTATTTGAGTTTCTAAACTTTTAAATATCATCATCATAATACCAGTTACTAATGCAATAAAAGTGAACAAAGCAGTATATCCCCAACTGTCAACACCAGCATATGTAAACCCAGCATAAATACCATATGCTATTATTAGGCCTACAATTAACAAGTGAACAGGAGAAGTGACTAATTTTGAAAATAAACTTCCTAAAGAAACATCATCTTTTTTGTCTTCAGCAGTTGGTTTGTTTCCAACTTGAGTTAAAAATTTTTGCCCATACATATAAGCAGCCAATCCCAATAACATTGCAATTCCAGCTAAACCAAAACCATAGTGCCAGCCAATTTGTTCTCCTACATAACCTACAATAAAAGTAGCTAACAAAGACCCTAAATTTATACCAATGTAAAAGATACTAAATCCTTTGTCTCTTCTGATGTCACCTTTTTTATATAATCCACCAACCATTGTTGAAATGTTTGGTTTTAACAACCCTACTCCTAGGATAATTAATCCTAAACCTGTGTAAAAAGCCCACATTTCTTCAAAAGCCAAAATACCATGTCCAGCAACAAGAATTAATGCACCATAAAGGACAGCTTTCTTTTGTCCTAGAACTTTATCGGCTATCATTCCTCCAGGGATAGACATTACATATACTAACATTGTATACCAGCCATATAACATGATTGATTCAGACACCGACCATCCTAATCCAGAGTTTGTATCTGTAGTTTTTTGAACTAAATATAAAGTTAGTAAGGCTCTCATTCCGTAGTAAGAGAAACGTTCCCACATTTCTGTAAAGAACAATACATAAAGTCCTATCGGATGTCCGAATAGTTCTCTTTCATGAGGTTTTAAAGTAATATCTGACATAATTATATGTGTTGGTTTTTTTGGTTACTAGATTATTATAAATTCTCTTTAATAAAGTTTGTCATCTTTTTATACAAATGTAAACGGGTGTTACCTCCATAAATACCGTGGTTTTTATCTGGGTAAACCATCCATTCAAATTGTTTGTCGGCTTGTATTAAAGCCTCTACCATGCGCATAGTATTTTGTACATGAACGTTGTCGTCAGCACTACCGTGAATAAGTAAAAACTTTCCTTTTAACTTGTCAACATGTGACATTGGAGAGTTATTGTCGTATCCGCTAGCATTTTCTTGTGGTGTTTGCATATAGCGTTCCGTGTAAACAGTGTCGTAAAAACGCCATGAAGTTACTGGTGCAACTGCAATAGCCATTTTAAAAGTGTTAGCTCCTTGAAATAAACAGTTTGATGACATAAAACCACCATAACTCCATCCGAAAATTCCAATTCGGTCACTATCAATATAAGTTCTATCACCTAATTTCTTAGCTGCAGCTATTTGATCTTCAACTTCGTATTTACCTAATTCTTTTTGAGTTACTTTTTTAAAGTCACGTCCTTTAAAACCTGTTCCTCTACCGTCAATACAAACGGTAATATATCCTTGTTGTGCTAGCATTTGAAACCAATAATCGTTAGAAGAGTTCCATGAGTTAGCAACAGATTGTGATCCAGGTCCAGAATATTGATACATAAATACTGGGTATTTTTTATTTGCATCAAAATTAATGGGCTTAATCATCCACATGTTTAAATCATTTCCATTAATGTTAATTGTAGAAAACTCTTTAGGTGTAAAAGCATAACCAGCTACTTTATTTTGTAGTGTTTTATTGTTTTTAATGTTTTTTATGGTCTTTCCAGTTTTTGAGTTATTTAAAGTAAACTCATTTGGAGTAGTGCTGTTGGAAAACGTATTAATGAAGTACGCGAAGCTTTTACTGAAAGTAGCGTTGTTTGTTCCTGTTTTAGTAGATAAGCGTTTTTTTCCTTTACCGTTGATGTTGATTGCGTAAATATCTCTGTTTATAGATCCATTTTCTACCGATTGGTAATAAGCGATTCCTTTTTTCTCATTGAAACCATAATAATTAGTTACTTCCCAATTTCCGTTGGTTACTTGGTTGATTAACTTCCCTGTTTTACTGTAGTGGTAAATATGATTATATCCATCTTTTTCGCTAGTCCAGATAAAACTGTTGTTATTTAAAAAAGTTAAGTTGTCAGTAACATCAACATACGCCTTGTCAGTGTCAGTTAAAACTGTTTTTGAAGATAAATCAGTAGCATTTACAAATACCAAATCTAATTTATTTTGATGTCTGTTTAATAATTGTGTACTTAGTATATTGGCATCGTTTGTCCATTTAATTCTGGGAATGTAATAATATTCAGGAAGTTTAATGGTAGATTTTTTCTTTGAAGTTACATCATACATGTGTAATGATACTTCTGCATTTTTTTCTCCAGCTTTAGGGTATTTGAAAACTGTTTGTGTTTGGTATAATTTAGAACCATAAACATCCATAGAAAATTCAGGGACATCTTTTTCATCAAATCTTATATAAGCAATTTTTGTTCCGTTGTTATTCCATTCAAAAGCTCGTACAAATGCAAATTCTTCTTCGTAAACCCAATCCGTAACACCGTTAATAATTTCGTTTTTCTTTCCGTCGGTAGTTACTTGTGTTTCTTTTCCTGTTGCTAAGTTTTTAAAATAGATGTTGTTCTCAAAAACATAAGCAACTTTAGTTCCGTCAGGAGAAAAAGTAGGTTCTTGTATTTTGTTTTCAGAAAGTAACGTGGTTTTTTTTGCATTGATGTCGTAAATAAAATATTGTCCTACAGATGAATGGCGGAAAATAGGTGTGACATCAGTCGCTAATAATAGCTTTGTTTCATCGTTACTAAATGTATAGTCAGTAAAGTAAGCTATGTCATTAATGTTTTTAGAGTCAACTAGTGAGGCTGTTTTCTCTAAAGTCTTATAGCTGTATTTGTTAACAGAAGTACTTCTTGTTTTTCTATCAAAATCTAAAACAGAATAATGTTCTCCATCATTCATTGAATGAAGTGCATCCATATATTCTCCACGAAACTCACCTCCCCATATTTCTTCTAAAGTAACTTGTTTTTCTTGGGCGTTTACTGAGCTAATTGTCAATAAAAGTAAAGTGATGCAAAAAGTAAAATATTTCATAATAAATTGAAACTGCGTAAGTGTTTAATTTTAATAGCCGACAATATAGCAAAATCAAATGAATCTAAAAGTTAAGTTGTCTGTTAAATAATACCATTTATGTTATATTTGTTCACATATTTTACACCATAAAAAATGATAAAGCCGGTAAAAGGATTTTCTAAACTTTCCAAAGAAGAAAAAGTATCTTGGGTAGTGTCTTCTTTTTTTAAAGATAACGCTAATGCGGAGTCTATAATTAAAAGATACTGGAATAATGATAATGTGTTGCAACAGTTACATGATGAGTTTATTGAGAACACCATATCTAATTATTATTTACCTTTCGGAATAGCGCCAAATTTCTTAATAAACGGAAACCTATTTGCTATACCTATGGCTATCGAAGAGAGTTCGGTAGTTGCTGCAGCAAGTAAAGCAGCTAAGTTTTGGCTAGATAGAGGTGGTTTTAAGGCAGAAGTGATTTCTACTACTAAAATTGGACAGGTCCACTTTATGTATGCTGGTGATAAAAGTAAATTAAACGATTTCTTTACAGCCGTAAAATCAATGTTAATATCCGACTCAAAATCTATTACTAAAAACATGGAGAAGAGGGGAGGAGGCATAAAATCTATAGAATTGGTTGATAAAACTTCGGTTTTAGATAACTACTACCAATTGCATTGTAAGTTTGAAACTTTAGATGCAATGGGAGCTAATTTTATTAATTCCTGTTTAGAGCAGTTTGCAAAAACATTTAAAAGAGAGGCTAATAGTTTCAATGATTTTTCTGAAGATGAAAGGGATATTGAAATAGTGATGAGTATTTTGTCTAATTACGTTCCTGACTGTATTGTTAGGGCTGAGGTTTCTTGCCCAGTTTCTGAATTAAATGAAGATGAAGGGGTTTCTCCTAACGAATTTGCTGAGAAATTTATTAGAGCAGTACAAATTGCCCAAGTAGAACCATATAGAGCTGTTACTCATAATAAAGGTATTATGAACGGTATCGATGCTGTTGTATTAGCTACTGGAAATGATTTTAGAGCTGTAGAGGCTGGTGTACATGCCTATGCAGCTAGAAATGGGAGTTATAGTAGTTTGACGCACGCAAGTATCGAAAATGGTATATTTAAATTTTGGATTGAATTGCCTTTAGCGCTAGGAACTGTAGGTGGATTAACTAATTTACATCCTTTAGTGAAATTAGCTTTAGAAATGTTAGAAAAGCCATCAGCGAAAGAGTTGATGCAAATTATAGCTGTTGCTGGATTGGCACAAAATTTTGGGGCGTTACGTTCTTTAACTACTACTGGGATTCAGAAAGGGCACATGAAGATGCACTTGATGAATATATTAAATCAAATGGGAGCTACGGCAGATGAGAAACTTCAAATTGCTACATATTTTGAGGGTAAAACAGTTGTTCATAGTGATGTGGTTGCTAAGTTTAACGAATTAAGAGTTGTTTAATTGAATACAAAAGTTTTTTATAGTCACGGCAAATTATTACTTACTGGTGAGTATGTAGTGCTTGATGGAGCAAAAGCACTAGCTGTACCTACTAATAAAGGGCAATATTTAACAGTAAAACCTATTGCTGAATCCAAGTTGATTTGGAAAAGTTTTGACGAAAAGAATCAAGTCTGGTTTGAAGATGAGTTTTTGTTAGAAGACTTAAAAGTTAAAGCTACAGGCAATGATGTGTCAAATAAGTTGTTAGAAATACTGTCTGCTGCACAAGAGTTAAATAATGCTTTTTTAAAAGGTCCACATGGGGTTTATGTAACTACAAAGTTGACGTTTGACAAAGCATTTGGTTTAGGTACTTCGTCTACTTTAATAGCTAACATTGCTAAATGGGCAAATGTTGATCCTTATCAATTACTTTGGGGTTCTTTTAAAGGAAGCGGTTATGATTTAGCTTGTGCAACTAATATTTCTCCACTAGTTTATCAAATTAAAAATAAGCTACCTAAGGTTGATCTTGTTGAGTTTAATCCAAGTTTCAAAGAATATATATACTTTGTGTATTTAAATCAAAAGCAAGATAGTAAAGAGGGTATTGCTCATTATAAAACATTACCTGCTTTATCAAAAGGAAAAGCTATTTCTGAAATAAATAAAATTACTGAGGAGGTGGTTTCTTGTGAGACATTGATAGAATTTAATTTCTTATTAAGAAATCATGAAAATGTTATATCGAAATTAATTAAAATACCTTCTGCACAACAACAGTTGTTTTCTGGATATGATAAAGGAGTTGTTAAAAGTTTAGGTGCTTGGGGGGGGGATTTTGTGTTAGTAACAGTAGAAGATAAGTCAGATCTTGATTATTTCAAAAGGAAAGGATATACCACTATTTTTAGTTTTGATGAATTACTACTTAAATAAAGTATTCATAATAAAATAAAAAAGCAAGCAATTAAATTATTGCTTGCTTTTTTGATTTAGTTATATTGAAAAACTATTTGTTTTTCAGTTTCTCTTCTCTTTCTTTATAATGTGTTTCAAAGCGTTTTCTGTATTTTCTGTTAAAGAAGAATTTAAAAACAGCAAATGCTGCAACTAGTAAATACATATATGATTTACCACCTGGTATTCCCCAGTTTGCAATAGCTAGGTATAAAAAAAACACTGCAAAACCAATGTATGCTGCTTGAAAGAGGTTTCCTAATTTGTTCATAGTTTAATCGTTTATATATTGTTGACCATCATTGTCTATTGAGCTAAAGATTGACATGTTTTTACTGGCGTCAAAACCACCTTTTCCAACATTGTACCCTCCGTCTTCTGCTTCGTATTTGTATTCGTCATTAGTGAAAATCCATTCGGTTTTTTGATCGTAATACAATTGTTCTGCAGATAGTTTCTTTCCATCAGGAGTTGTAATGTTTACATTACCTCTTAAGTCTATTAAATCAGTATTGGCGTATGTAATGGCGTAGTCAGCAGTAATAATGGTTTCTTTTGTTTCATCTTTAATATCATACAAATGAAGCTCAATACCATCAGGAAATATGGTGTGTGAAAACTCTTTGTTAGAGAAATCTACCATTTTTTTACTAATCAAATGTAATTTTACTCTACCAGAATCTGTATGTTTTAAATTAATGTGTTCAGCAATTCCAGCTGGCTCCAATGAAACACGTTGCATGCGCTTGATGTCATCATAATTGTCTTGACAAGAAAAAAAGACTGTTGCGAAAAGTATCGCAACAGTCTTTAAATATATATTATATGACAATTTTATCATTATAAGCTAGGTACTGAAACTGATTTGTTAATCCAACATCCAATAGAAACTTTTTTGCCTGCCATGTCTTTAGAGAAAATCATTTCTTTAGTAGGAGCCTTAGCTCTATAATTTGCAGCAGTTTTAGCAGCAGATTTTTTTAAAGATCCGTCAACTCTTCCAGCTTTATCTGCAACATTTGCAGCCAACCAATACACGGCTCTTTTGTTAAATCCGTCAGACCCACAGCTGTTTGCTGAACTAGCATATAGATTAGAAATCATTAAATATGCTCTACCAAATGAAGGTTGTGCAGCTAATGTTTTGTTAGCGTATTTATATGCTTTCCCTTTAATACCTCTTTTCTTGTTCATTACAGCTAGCTTGTAATATACTTTAGCTTTTTCATAACCAGATGTGTGTAGGTTAGCCGACTCATTAAAGTATTTATCAGCACTTGCATAATCCTTTTTCTTCATACTTAAGATTCCTAAATAGTATGCTGAATTCGCAGAAGGCTCAATGTTGTGTAAAGACTCAACCATTTTAACAAATAATGGTGCGTCAGCACAATCCTTAGAAGCTAATCTTCTAGCAGAGTTTTTTAACCAAGCTGAATTTGTTTTGTTTGCTTCAAAGTTTTTCTCGAATAATGGAACTAATTTATCACAATTTGCTCTATCTCCTAAATCTTTGTCAACTCCTTTAGCTATTTGATTGTATGCTACTAAAAATGAATTGTAACTTTTTAGTTTTCTCTTTTCTTTTGAGGTGATAGATCCGTTTTCTTCTTTTAAAAGTAATGCATCTTTTTTACCAGAATAGTTTTTTTCCTCAGTTTCTATTTTGTTAGTAATAGTAGTGTAAAGGTCAATTAGATTTTGAAAGTCTTTTGTTTTAGTATCAAATAACCCAACCATTAACTTGAAGTACGTATATAGTGATTTTGGGTTGTTAAATGATTTTCCGTCTTTCTTAAAAGCGCTATCAAAGGTGTTGAACTGTGTCTCAGGAGTTCCCAATTTATTATTGTACATTAACTGTCCAATTTTGGCTTCCGTTTTTCCACAAGGAAATTTGTTTGGCATGTTTGCCATGCTCTCTTTGTATAGGGCAATTAAATCATTTAAGTAAGCAGTTTTTTCACCAGCTACAGCATTTTTGATTTTATGTTTTAAGATTTTTTCTCCATATACATAAATAGCATTATTTAGTTTCGGACATGTTTTTCTAACATGCATCCACGGCTCCATTGCAGCATCGTAATTTTTTATTTTAACTGATTCTGTAAATATAGAAAGTTTTTCACGGCATTCTTCATTTTGTGCATTTGCTGCAAAAAGTGATAAAAATGCTATAACTAAGGTTAATTTTAATTTCATAGTTTTGGTTTTAGGTATTAGTCAATTTTTCTTTTTTGAAACCATTTGTCGTTTAATGACAAGCTCAGGTTAAGGTTAACAAAGTTTTCTTTTACTAAATTATTATTTGTTGTTCCTCTAGATCCGTATTCAAATCCGATATTTATGTTTGAAAACTTACGGCCTACTGGTAATCCTACTCCAAAAGATATGCCAAACTCATTAATATCTTCATTTTGTATTACAATTCCCGTATTTTCAAAACGAGCTCCAGCTCGGTAGACCACTCTAGATAAATAACTGGTAAGTGAGTTGTATTTCGGGATGTAAAATCCACCAAAAGCAACTTTAGTCGCATTTTGGTATCTTGCGTCCGTATTCTTAAAAGTTATATTGTTTAATTTTTTAGTACCTAAGCTAGTAAAATCTAACCCTGCAAACCATTTTCTCGGTTTTCCTATTCCAGCTCCAATAGTAAGTTTCGATGGTGATGTTATTTTTGAATCTAAAACATCATACTCTAATAAATCACGATTACCTATTGTTCCAGATGTGTTAAATCTAATTGTAGTAAGACTTCTATCGTTTATTGTAGATAGTTTCACTTGAGGACTATATGTAATACCAGTAGTTAACGCTAAGTTCTTACTAAGTGCTTTTTTGTAGATAGCTCCTAAGTTAAGGTCAAGACCAGAAATCTTTGATTCATTAATCTCTTGATTAGCATATTGGACACCTGTAATTACAATAGCTTCTTTTCGTATTTTTCCAAAGTTGTAATTTAGATCAATACCAAATGATAAGTTATCGGTAACGTTGTATCCAGCAGCTATAAACACTTTGTTAATTCCACCTGATCCTTCGTAACGTCCTTCATCTTTTACTGCAGTTGCATAATTAGTAAAACCAGTTTTATACCCTACAGATTTATATGGTAGTAGTCCAAAGCTCATTCCTAATTTACCCATTGGTAAACCAACAGCCATATAGTCAAATGTTGTTGTAGAAGCTTTTTCTGATTGATTTGAAGTTTTTAAGGTGGTGGATGTTATTTTACCACCAATTGTAAAAGTAGTCAGTTTTAGTTTCCCTAAAGAAGCTGGGTTTAGCAAATTCAGGTGTATGCTGTCCGTATAGGTGCTTATTCCTCCCATACTTTTATTTTCAGTAGTACCTCTAAAGTTTGACTCTCCAATTCCGTAAAAAGAGTAAGGAGAAGCGGTTCCTTCTTGAGCAATTGCATTTAGAGAAATTAGCGCTACAAATAAAATTAAAATATTTTTTAACATTATAATCAGTGATTGATTTTTAATAAATGGTTCAAACCTTCTAATAAGAAATTTGAATTCGCAAATATGCTACTTTTTAATCTCTTTGCCAAGAAATTAGTGTCTCCTCCTGTTAAAATAACTGTTAAATCTTTATATGATGACTGGTATTGCTGTATTACACCATCTATCTCATTTATAGTACCGTTAATTACACCAGAATGAATACTGCTTTCAGTAGTATTTCCTATAAAAAAATCAGAATCTTTAGGTTTTAATAGGGGCAATTTAGCGGTTAAATTGTGTAATGCTTCATAACGAGTTGTTAAACCTGGGGAAATTGCACCGCCAAGGTATTCATTTTTAGAATTTAAAAAATCAAAAGTAATACAGGTGCCAGCATCAATAACTAATACGTTTTCTTCTTTATGCTGATCAGCAGCAGCAGCAATAAGCGCAATTCGATCAAGGCCTAATGTCTTTGGCGTAGCATATAGGTTTTTGTAATTAAGTTTCATAGATGTACTCACTACCGTAAGTTTTACTAGCTGTTTTAATTCGTTTTCCTCCTCTCTGGAAAAAAAATCTACTGAAGAAATGATCCCTTTTTTGATTTTCGGGTATTCTTTCAAGATTTTTTTAACTTTTTTTAAAAATTTTTCTTTGAGAATAATAAACTTATTTAAACAGCTATTTTCCTCATAAACAGCAAGTTTCACACGCGTATTTCCAATATCGATTATTAAATTCATGGTTTTAATGTCTTCAAGCAAATATAAGGAAGAAAAAAAAGAAAAAAATGTTTTGTGTATTTAAAAATCCAACCTATATTTGCACCCGCAATCACGCAACGGTGCCTTAGCTCAGTTGGTAGAGCAATGGACTGAAAATCCATGTGTCCCTGGTTCGATTCCTGGAGGCACCACCAATAAAATTGTAAACCCTTTATACTCAGTGAGATGTAAAGGGTTTTTTGTTTGTGATGTGTTTTTTGAACTGTTTTCTGAGTAGACCAGAAAAAAGAGGTCAATGACCCCGATTTCTTTTAATTTGTGAAAAACTCCATTACTTCATGTCTGTAATAGTATTTTTTTCTTACTGGCTGGTAATATTTTATTCTGCCTTCAGCCTCGTATTTTAACAATGTGGTTTGTGATTTTATATTTAACAAACGCATGACTTGTTTACTATTTAGTATCTCCATTTTAATTATACGGATTTACTGGTGACGACTTTATCTCTTGGGGCTAACTCTCAACACGTCCAATCATTTTATCATAGCGCCATCACACTAATACTATGTAATTTTCAATGTATAACAAGTATACTCTTTTTTGTCGAGAAAAGCAACTTTTTTGAAGTGAGATTTAGTAAATAACGGATTATAACGTAGTTAAATCACTTATTAGTTTTATCACTAAATATAGTGAGTGTAAATACCAATATATAGGTATTTACTAGGTGACTTATAATGATTAGTTTTGAGCAAAATTAGTATTTCAATTACACATGATTTTAAATGAATTTATTAAATTCGCTAACTAAATAATTAAAACTAACTTAATATGAAAAAACAATTACTTAAATTATTAACCATGGCTATTGTTGTGGTTTCATTAAAAGTACAAGCTCAAAACTGGAGTGACTTGGGGGTTAATGGCTTTTCGCAAGGAGATGTATTTGAAACAAAAATTGCTATTGATAATAATAATATACCATATGTAGTGGTAAAAGATTTATTCAACCTAGGAAAAGCTAGTGTGTTTAAATATAATGGGACATCCTGGGTAAGCGTTGGGGCTACGAATGGAATCACCAGTTATGCAGTAGAAGGAATTGATATTGCTATTGATAGTAATAATGTTGTATACGTGGTTGCTCAAGCAGATGGTACAGATGATGTTTATGTAATGAAATTTGACGGGACTAATTGGGTTAACGTTGGTACAACTGGAATAGTTTCTAATAACGGAACTTATGTTTTTTTAAGAATTGACAATAACGACGTTCCTTATGTATTATTCGAAGATGGTGATAATGGATATGACCCATCGGTAATTAAATATGATGGTTCTTTATGGGTTAATGTGGGGCAAGCTGGTTTTGTTGATACATCGGGTTCTATGAGTTTTGATATAGATAATTCTGGAACACCTTATGTATCTTATAGGGGAGATTTTGCTAATGGTTATAAAGCTAATGTTATGAAATTTGATGGTACATCATGGGGTCTGGTTGGGTCTGCTGGGTTTTCTGGAAAATTGAGTAGTCGTAACGATGTCGCAGTTGATGATAATGGTGATGTTTATGTTGCGTTAGCGGATGAGGATAATTTTGATTTAGTTCAAGTTAAGAAATTTAATGGTTCTTCTTGGAGTACTTTAGGTGCTGCTGCTCTGTCTAATCATCAAGGTGTTAATCCAGAAATTAAAATATATAATAATGTTCCATATCTGTTTTATTGGGAGAGTGTTACTTATGGTTTCAATGTAAAAAGATTTAATGGGACTACTTGGGATTTTGTTGGTTCTGCCAGTTTTTCTGGAGGTGGTTTTAATAATTTTACCATTGGAGGTAATGGGATGTTATATTTGTCAAGTCGTAATTTGTCTGGTAGTAATGCAGCAAGGGTACAAGTTAATGATTTTATATTAGGAATTTCTGACAATACCTATGGCGAAGGATTTTCTTTATACCCTAACCCGAGTTTAGGTAGTTCAAAAATAAAACTTGGTAAAAATTACGCTGACACAAAAATCCAAATTTTTGATGTATTTGGTAAGAAGGTTGATACGTTTAACATTCAAAACACTAACGAAATTACATTGGATACTAGTAATTATGCAAATGGGATGTATGTTGTACAAGTACAATCTGAACAGAATAAAGCAACGGTAAAATTACTTGTGAAATAATTTAATTCACATATAAATAATAAGAAAGCTTCATTAATTTGAGGCTTTTTTATTTTCAATATTGGCTGAAAACGTATCGAAACCCAAAGTGTATCAAAATAAATCTATGAACGTGTAAAATTGATACATTGTAGTGTATCTGTATTAGTCTTTGATATAATTCAATACATATAGATAGGTTTGATCTATTACGAATGGGTTGTTTAATAGATTTTCATTATATTTGATATATGGAAAGAGCTATTATAATTTCACGATGTTCAACTAATGAGAACAAACAAGATGTGACCCGACAATCACAAGAGCTGATTGCTAACTATGGTGGGCAGTATGATATTGTTAAGGAGTTTACCTATTATAAGTCTGGAACCAAAAATGATGAGGTTAACGCTGAGATACTTGACTATGCTATTAAGAATGATGTGAAGCATATCATAGTTTTAGAAATATCACGTATCAGTCGTAAGATATCATCATTCGCATTGTTCCTGGAGAAATGTAATGACCACAAAATTAACATCATTATAGATAACTTCAAATTACATACGTTGTTACCAACGGGTGAGGTTAACGCAATGGTACAGACAATGCTTTCTATTGCTTCTACCTTTGCAAGCATGGAATTATCATTAATCAAGGAAAGATTAAATAGTGGTAGAGCTAAATTTGTTAAGGATGGTGGTAAGTTAGGACGTAAGGTTGGTTCAATAAAAAACAACAAACAGTTATTAACCCAACACTCAGATGTTGTTAAGTTCCTTAAACAAGGTCAATCAGTCCGTAACACCATGACGTTAACTAATAAGTCCAGTGGTACCGTACAGAAGATTAAAAAGTTAATTAACACCAACATAGCCGCATAACAAATAAGGTCTCGTAATGAGACCTTATCTATTTCTAATCTGTTCAATTCTTCTTCTAATTTCTTCAATGTCCTTCATTAGGTTTAGCTCTTGTAATTTATCTTGTAGCTTACGCTTACGGTCTGGGTCAACTTCAACTTGTATTTGTTTCTGTTTTACCGCAATTTTAGCGTTTATCGTATCTATATCCATATTATTTATTTTTTTAAATTTTATTTGAAACGTGAACACCATATAGATGCTAAACCGCTGGTTTTATTGTTTTAGGCTGAAACTGTAAACACCATATATAGTATTAGCGTGCGATACACTTCCAAAATGGTACAGTAAAAAAAATCCAAAATTTATTAACCATATAGAGTGTTCTTACATGACCAAATTGTTTTTTCGAGCTAACAAGAGAGGTTACGGTGAAACATATAATTAGTATTTTTAATAGCACCCACCCCCGTTATATGACATGTAATTCAGCTTGTTTCTGTAGGTACCTAATCGCACTATATTTATTATTCACCTCAGATATTAATGCTTTGTAATCATACCTATTTAGATATCTGTTTAATGTTGCAGTAACGTATTTGGATATGTAACTCACATTTATATCGGTTAACGCATGTAAGTGGTGAACACCCCTAGAATCTTTTTCAATTGTATATATAAATATTGATTTTGGTATTAGGTTTCTAATCTCGGTGATTAAGTATTTATGATAATCTAAATCGTAACTATCTTTCAAGTTCCAGGTTATGAATGATTTCCAGCCATAGTTAAAATAGTTAGTAGGCTTCTTATATTTAGGCATAAACTCTTCAATGATAGTGTAGTGTATTTTCCAGCTTCTACCTTTCTTAGTTAACAACTTGTCTACTCCAGCATATTTTTCTTTAACCTTCTTCATACGGTACAACAGACTTCTCTTACTTTAATCTGTAATAATCTCTAAGTCTTTTAATTGATAATATATCTTTACCCTTACTTTATTTGATTCATTTATTAGTTCATTGAATTCATCGTTCATACTCTTTAACTGATTACACTTAATATTATTCATAAAGAGGACAAGAGCGTTAATTGCAATTGTCCCTTTAATATTAAATATGCAGTTTTAGACCAAACAACGCTTAAACCTGAAAAAAAGTAGAATTATTTTTGATATAGGTAATGGCAATGGGTAAAACAATTGCACCTATTATTTTGCGTTTATTAGTTGATGAGGTTTTAATCGTATGTGTACACCTCGGACTCAATACCTTCGATTGCTTTTAATAGTCTACTGGATTTATATGTGTTGTCCGCCTTAAAGTAAACATTAAACATATTGTTCTCTGAATCCGTTTTCTTAGGGTGGGTTAGTGCCATGATTATTTTTTCGTCCACTCCATGAAGGGCTAAATTACTAACGAATGAATGACGACAAACATGAGTAGTTAGTTTCTCATACTTTTTGCTTTTAATAATTTTATATTCTTTGTCTTTAAACGATAATTTACTTGTATCTACTATTTCATCAATCTTAAGTAATTGCCCAAGACGTTTCATTCCAATATTTACAGCTCTCTCCTCAAATAATGGGAATTTACCATCGTTAGTGTTAATGATATCCCTAACATGTTTTAAAAGTGGTGGTATTGCTTCTGAACTTACCTTTTTAATTTCTGTATCAACTCCAATGTATGCTTTTATCTGGTTTTCGAATTGCTTCACCGTTAGTTTATGAAGTTTGCTCATGTCACCAATTCGTAATCCAGTTAAACTAGCAATAACAATGTATTGTTGGGTGTTAAGTAATACTGGGTCACTTGAAACATTAGTATTTATAATAGTCATCAATTCCTTTTCAGATAGCAGAATAGGCTTGGTTGGCTTCTTCTTGATTTTTAATGATAATGGTTGTCTTTTGTCATTAAACACTAGAGGGACGCTATAACCGTCCACAATTGCCATACGTAGTAATGACCTTAATGTCTTACCTGTTTTGTTGATTGACCTAGCACCGTACCCATCTGGGTCTTTGCGTAATTTTTTCTTTAGGGGAGGGTTGTCAACTTTAATTACGTCGCGATATATTTTATCGCATACTCCAAAAAAACTCCAATAAAATTCATTAGTAAATTCCTTGAACATGATTGTCGTATTCGTTGCAATTTGATAGTTTTCAAACATCGTTGATAACGATACATAACTCTTGATAGTCTCGAGCCCTCTAGGACTCTCTTTGTTTTCTTCTATAGCTTTTCTGTCTTGTTCAATAACAGTATTGAGGTACTCTAAAACACTTAGTTCATTTTGTTTCTTCTCACGCTCCAACTTTATGTACAATGATTTCTTGAATTCCTCTCTAGTAGGCGTTTTGTTATCTTGGTAAAAATCATAACTAATATCCTCAACAGTTTGTTCAATATTTTCTAATACTTTTTTTATTCGTTTTAACCTAGCGTTATGGACTGCGTTCTTTTTAAGTATATTTTTATTGTATCTGGTACCACCATCTCCAAAGTGTATTTGCTCAATCACGCAACCTGAAGATATAGTTATTGGTGAATACCTCTTTATGTTTCTTGCGTTAAGCTTCGTGTTTCTTATGCTGATATCAACTAATATACGTTGTTTACCATTTTTGTTTTTTCTGCTATCTAAGTAGAATCTTGTTTTTGCTTCCTTCATATTCAATTATCTTATTTGAATAAGAATACTTAAAATATTTTAATAAGTCAAATCGATATGATGTGTTTTTTGCCACTGTCTTTTTATGGTAATCGATGAATATTTATGATGTAAAATGAAACTTAAATAGATGTAGGTTTTCTTTATGTATTGTTGTTACTGGTACTTGTGGGTGTAAATGGAGTTTAATGTAACTCATTGAAGTTTTTATGCCGTAATTCTGGAGGCACCACCATTAAAATCCTAAACAAATTTGTTTAGGATTTTTTGTTTTAATAGTGTTTTGAAACAAAAATAAGTCTTATGTTTGCATCTGCAATCACGCAACGGTGCCTTAGCTCAGTTGGTAGAGCAATGGACTGAAAATCCATGTGTCCCTGGTTCGATTCCTGGAGGCACCACCATTAAAATCCTAAACAAATTTGTTTAGGATTTTTTGTTTTACATAAGAATTGGAATCATAAAAAAAGCCCTTGAAATAATTCCAAGGGCTTTTTTTTATAATGGTAGTATACTTATTTTATTTCAATGTCATAAGGTAACAACATTTGCGTTCCTTGCATTTGAGTAATGTTTTTCATTTTTGTTAAAATACGGTAGTTGTGTATACCTAACTCTTCTTTAAGTAACTCTTCTTTAGTTTGGATTAATCCGAAGCTTTCGAACATTTTTCCAAAATCTTTTTCATATACTGGTAATTCTTTGATTTTGTATTCTTCAAGTTTAGCTGCTTCAGCTGCTCTAACAAGAGCTAGGTCTAAACCTCCTAATTCATCTACTAAACCAATATTTAAAGCATCAGCACCTGTCCAAACTCTTCCCTGAGCAATTTCATGAACATCCTCTTGTGTCATTCCTCTACCAACAGCTACACGATTGGTAAATAATTCATAAATATCTACGACTCCTTCTTTTATAATAGCTCTTTGTTCGTCTTTCATAGGCTCGAAAAAGCTGTAGTCAATGGAATTTTTGTTGGTAGTTACTTGCTCAGCATTAATACCGATATCATTCATAAATTCATGTGCATTTGGTAACGTTCCAAAAACACCAATACTTCCAGTTATTGTACTAGGTTCTGCAATGATTTTTGTAGCATTACAAGCTATATAATAGCCTCCTGACGCAGCCAAGTTCCCCATTGATACAATTACAGGTTTCACCGCTTTAGTTAACTCTATTTCTCTCCAGATTAATTCACTTGCTAGTGCGCTTCCTCCTGGTGAGTTTACACGTAAGACGATTGCTTTTACTTTGTCGTCTTCACGAGCATCTTTTAAGGCTTTATTAATAACACCTTGACCAATTGTTTTTTCATCACCTTCACCATACATAATTTGTCCTTGTGCATAGATGACAGCAATTTTATCTTTTATTTTAATTTGCTTAGAACGATTTTTCTTAGCAGTATGTTCAGCATAGTCATAAATGCCTATTGATTCATAATCCTCATCACTAGCTACACCAAGTTTATTTTTAATAATATCATTAAATTCATCAATGTAAATTAATTTGTCAATTAGTTTTGAGTTAACTGCTTTTTTTGCGTTACGAGCTAATAAGTTATCGGCAATTGTATCTAATTGAGCTATGGAAACATTTCTACTTGCTCCAATTTCTTTTTTCATTTCTGACCAGATAGACTTTAAGAATACAGAAATTTGTTCACGATTTGCATCACTCATTTCTTGTGCTAAATATGGTTCTACAGCACTTTTGTATTTTCCGTGCCTGATAACCTCCATTTTAATACCATACTTATCTTGAAAATCTTTATAGTATAGTATTTCTGTAGCCAATCCTTTAAAATCTAAAGCGCCTACTGGGTTAAGGTATATTGAATCTGCAACCGAATTTAAGTAATAGTCTTTTTGCCCTATAACATCACCGTAAGCAAGGATGAATTTACCAGATTTTTTAAAATCGATTAGTGCATCTCTTAATGCTTTGGTTTGTGCCATTCCAGCACTTAAGTTGTTGTTTTTAATACTGATTCCTTTTATTTTGTCATCGGTAGCGGCATATTTAATGGCGTCAATCACATTAAATAAACCATTGTATTTTTTATTACCTTTAAATAATTCATTCAACTCTCCGTAATCAAATTTCCCTGCGTAATCAGGCATGTCTTCATCTAAGCTCAGGGCTAATACCGAGTTGTCTTCAACTACTACTTTATCCCCTTTACCGCCTCCGATAGCAGCTCCGATTAACATTAGTATGAAAAAACATAGTCCAAAGAAAACTCCAATTCCAACTATAGTGGATAAAACTCTTTTTAAAAAATTCATTTATATTTATTTAAGGTTATAGTCCTTAAAAAGGACAATTAAGATTAAAATTTCTGTAGTTTTGTTAACTACGATAATATTTGTTAAATAATAAGTCTATAGTTTATTGAAATTGTTACAAAAAATATTTATTTCTTTAGGAACCAATGAAGGGGATAGGTTGCAAAACCTGCAAGATGCTATTGGAGTATTGTATAACACCATAGGGAGTATAGAGGCTATTTCTTCAGTTTATGAAACGAGCTCGTGGGGGTTTGAATCAAATGATTTTTTAAATTGTTGTGTGGAATTAACAACCAGTTTATCTCCTGAAAAATTACTAGAAGAATTTAAAAATATAGAACAATCCTTTGGTAGAAAAGAGAAGATAGGGGATGCGTATCAAGCGAGAGTATTGGATATTGATATTCTTTTTTACGAAAATAAAGTGCTAAATACAGCTAATTTAACAATACCACATATTGCTATTTCTGATAGGAACTTTGTGTTACAGCCATTAGCAGATATAGCTCCAAATTATAGTCATCCAAAATTGAATAAAACGATTAATAAGTTATTAGCGTTGTGTACTGATGATTGTAAAGTAATAAGGATTGATGAAAAACTTAACAATCCATTTGATGCTCATCATTTTTCAAAATTCAAATTTATAACTGTAGAAGGTAATATAGGAAGTGGTAAAACAACTTTGGCTAGTATGATAGCTAAAGATTTTAAAGCAAAGTCTATTTTAGAGCGTTTTGTGGATAATGTTTTTTTGCCTAAATTTTACGAGGATCAAAATCGATTTGCTTTTCAGTTAGAAATGAGTTTTTTAGCAGATAGATATAAACAATTATCAGAAAACATTGCTCAGAACGATTTATTTAAGGGCTTTGTAGTGTCTGATTATCATATTTCAAAATCATTAACCTTTGCGAAAGTCACTTTGCCAGAAGATGAATTTGCATTGTATAGAAAGTTCTTTAATGTGATTTGTAAGGATATGCAACAGCCAGATGTGTATGTGTATTTATATCAAAATACGGAGCGATTATTGCAAAATATTGAACTGCGTGGTCGTGATTATGAACAAAACATTCAACCAGATTATCTAGAAAAAATAAATAAAGGGTATGTAGAGTTTATCAAATCACAACCGAATTTGAATGTAAAAGTGATTGATGTTTCCGGACTCGATTTTGTGAAAAATAGAGCTGATTATTTAAGTGTATTGCAACAGCTATTCGATTGAAGATTGAATCTTCAAGTTAGTGTTGCTTTCTTAATCAAGAACCATCTTTTTTATCAAAGAAATTTGACCCTGGTGACGGTAACTGTGTTCAATAATTCCTTCGATGTTTCTTCTGTAGCTTCCGTTAATTTGTCATCAGACATTTGTTCCACAAGTTATCAAGTAAATTCTCTCAACTTTCTTTTGATTCAATCGGGGAAAAATCAAAACTGTGTTGATCTTTTATATCAAGAGGTCCTCCTTTAAGAACACTTAACACTCCAATGATGTAATAGTTAATATGATATGTTAGAAGAGCAATAGTATTCAATGAGCCTATTTTTATAACTGCTTGTTTCCAAGTTAAGTCTATTAATTGATTTTTATAGTTTGTGTTAGCAATCCATAAACTTTCTAAAATAACCTACCTGAAACGATATGCAATTTGATTTGACTGTTCCGTTTTAAATGGCAATTAAAAAATAAGTTTTATTTCTCTATAATGATATTTGATAATTTTTGTTTCGCTTTATTAAAATGAGCGGTTAGGTTTGGTGTAGGAATGTTCCCATAGCCTTTTTTTAAACGTGTTTCAGAGACTGTTAAAATGTCTAGTAACTTCTTAGCAGCTTGTTTTTTTACAATAGGATTTATGCTTCCAATGCTATTAAACCAGATGGGGCTAGATTCTGCAAACGGATAGCTGTCCATCATTGGCCATTCGGCAATACCTCCAGATACTCTAGCGGTTACCCAGCCACCATTAGGGATAGTGATTTTACCGTTGTAGGTATTATTTCCTTTTGTATTACGTGTCTTTTTAGACCAAACAACCTCACCATTTACAAAGATTTCTACATTTTCATAGGATACAGGAGAATGCACTTCAAGCGTCCATTTAATACTTTTTTTATTCGATGTGATAACCTCTCCAACTTCTTTTTTATGAACTTTAAATTCTAGTTGCGGTCCGTTACTCACAAAGCTTTTCCCTTTTTTTAGCGCGTTTAAATAGCTGTCTTTTGTTAGTGTGCTATCTGGTTTTACATACACTCTTGTAGCTCCTGTAGCCATAGTGTGGTATAAATCGTTCATAACGTCACTACCTGCAGTAATGGCAACCGGAATACCTAAATTTAATATTTCGTGCCAAACCGCTGCGGTTCCAATTTCATCACTCCAAAGACATCCGATTTCAATTAAATCAACTTCTTCTAAAACACAATCTGCAACCAATTCAATAGGTACTCTTCTTGCTCCTTTTTCTGTAAACGGATTTTTAATGCTTACTGGATGAACATAAGCTCCCAAACCTCCTTGTTCTCTAGCAAATCGACTTGGTTCAGCATTAAGTCTGTCGTCATGACCATAGATGTCATATCGTGGTCCCCAAATCCATGGCCAATAAATATCCTTGGTTCCTATGAGTCCTAAATGTCCTAAAAAATGCGAACGTGTTTCTTGTCCGTAGTATATAAGTGGTGCTGATTCATTTTTCCAATTCCATAAATCTTGTTCTAAAAAACGTTGCCCTAAATTTGCTAATAGCGGATATCCGATGTCTAGATTTTCAGCTTTCAAATCAAGAATAATATCTTCTGGATCTAATTGATTGGTTCCTCCATAGTTTAAGTGAAAATGGTTGTCGCCAGAATACCAGCCATTTGCTTTAGCATCCCATATTGTTGTTAAATTAATTTCCGTACTGTTAATTCCTTTTGCAACCATAGTTTTTTTAACGGTACTAAGTGTTGAAAAACCATGTGCAGCAGTAATGGTAATTTCGCCCAAAGGAACAGTTACTTCAATTTCTCCAGGAGAGTAAAAGAAAACGATTCCGTTTTGACCTTCGGAATGCACACTTCCAGTTTCAGGAATAATTGGGTGTCCTGATGCATCAGTTATATTCATTCTAACTGCATTGGATTTACCATCTAGATTACTGGTAATTGTTATTTTTTCAGTAGGCACGACCCAGTCCCAATTATTGATTGTTAAGGTTTGAGTTTTTCCACCATTAATGCTAATTCTTTTTATTTCCGCTCGTTCGTTTTTATTGCTTTCGGCATAATAAACCCATTTCCCATCGTAACTAAATTTAGGAACTAAAGGAAGTCCTTCACTTTTAGTCAATAAAAGAGTGCTTCGCGGAATTGTAATATCTAGGAGTCTAATTTCATAATCATCTCCGTTAGGCCATGTGTACGCCAAAGTTTTATCGTCTGGAGCTAAGGTAAACGCTGCTTGAGACACAAAGTTTTCCTGAGCTAATGGTGTTGAAACTCCTGTTACTAAGTTTAAGAATTCAATTGCATCATCCGAAAAACCTCTTTTTCTAAGGTAAATAAGTCCATCATTTGTTGTGGTTGGTACTGGTAATCGTTCTAAACCACGTTGTGTAGTTATTGCTTTTTGCTCATTAGTTGCTAAGTTAATTTTCCATAAGTCTATGGAACCTTTTTTTCCAGAAGCATAGTACACATGTTTTCCATCTTTAGAAAATATAGGGTCAAGGTCTAATTTTTCGGTGTCTACCAATACGGTTTCTTTATTTGAAGAAAGCTTAAGGAGCATTATTTTAGTATCAAGTCCAGTGTCTCTAATAAAAACAAGATGTTCCCCATCTGGAGACCAGTTAGGTTTAAAATCCATATGAGAAGAAGCTGTTATTCTTTTAGCCGTTGACGTATTCAAATCCATTGTCCATAGCCATCCTTTAGCAGAGAATACAACCGATTTACCGTCAGGTGAGGGTGCAGGGTCTAATGCTCCGGCATTTAAAACAGGTAATTCATATCCTTCAAGGTACACATGATGTCCGTAACCATCAACTTTTGGGTAACGGTTAGACCATTGCGCATTACTAATTGTTGTGTTTAAAAAAAATAAACATATTAAAAAGGTGTACTGTTTCATAGTTGAAGTTGTATATAAATAACAAGAAAACTAAGTTACAGTTTTTAAGAGATATTAATAGCGTTTAGAACTAGAATTTGAGTGAAGGGTAAATCCTTGTGGAGTTCAAAAAAGAATACTGGTTAGTAATTCTCAATTCTTTTAGTAGTGAAAAAATTAGTTGATTTTCATAAAAAAAGCAAGTAGTTTATTAGCTCATCTTATTAAATAAATCCCAAAGTACCACTCCGCAAGTAACGGAAATATTCAGTGAATGCTTAGTTCCCAATTGTGGAATTTCGATGCAAGTATCAGATGAGCTAACCACTTCCTGTTGAACTCCTTTTACTTCATTTCCCATAATTACAGCTATTTTCTGGTCATTAGGAGGAGTAAAATCATTTAGCATCACTGAGTTTTCTGCTTGTTCAATGCTAGCTACATAAACTCCATCTGCTTGTAATTGTTTAATAACGCTTATTGTGTCTTTAGCGTATTCCCAAACAACAGAATCAGTAGCACCAAGTGCAGTACGCTGAATGTCTTTGTTAGGAGGGGTGGCGGTAATACCACACAAATATA
>Ga0209292_1000084_pt1 | contig 138545 bp, 95 predicted proteins | sample GOMGulsemesocosm_2_FD_184634 | JGI IMG/M metagenome (GOLD analysis project Ga0209292, IMG submission 184634) | Methane-oxidizing microbial communities from mesocosms in the Gulf of Mexico - GOM9C Gulf of Mexico (SPAdes) (version 2) | ecosystem: Environmental > Aquatic > Marine > Cold seeps... | reverse complement strand
TTGCTATGCCAAATGATCGAAAATTACAGCAAGTTTCAGTAAAAGATATCGGTGCCTTTGCTGCAACGGTTATTGCTATGGGCGAAAAATCTTATGGTCTGCGGGTAAACATTGCAGGTGATGAACTTACAGGTGATGAAACAGCAAGAATTTTATCAACCGCTTCAGGGCGAGGTATTACTTATCAAAGTGTAGACCCACAATACCTGCGTAGTAATAGTGAAGATTTGTACCTTATGTTTAAGTGGTTTGATAATGTTGGTTACTCGGCCAACTTAACTGACTTACAGCATGATTTTGCAGATATGCAATGGCAATCCCTTAACGATTGGGCGAATAAGCTTGATTGGTCAATACTCGATTAATATATAACGAATTCGATATATATTCGACAAGCAGAGGCTAAGTTCATCTTAGCCTCCTCCCTTTCGCAATCAATTAAAACTTAGTTTAAGTATAGCTCTGCTAAATATCCTATTAAGGTAAATATTCATGTCAAATAAAATGCAAACAGGACCAGTAGGTAAAACCTTACTTGCATTGGCACTGCCCACAACAATTAGCTTATTGGCAAATATGCTTTTCCAATTAATAGATAGTTATTTTATTGCGCAATTGGGCACTAAAGAGCTAGCTGCGATGGGCTTTGTCTATCCTATTTACATCTTTATTTTTGGCTTAATTGGCGGAATATCTACGGGTGTAACCGTGATGATAAGTAAGAGTATTGCTAGCAAAGATATAAAGTTAGTTAGCGAACAAGCTTTTACCTCAATAGTCTATTTCCTGTTGATTACTGCTATTTTTAGTTTGTTCGTTTGGGCTATTCAAAGCCCTGTATTTAGTCTTGTTGGTGCAAGCTCCGCCATGACATTATTATTAAGAGAATATACCGACACCTTATTTTTGGGGTTGTTTTTATTTGCTGGCTGCTTAGTCACTAATGCAATATTAATGTCTCATGGAAAAATGTTTGTTACCTCTATTATTTGGGGGATTGGCGGTATTACCAATGTGGTCTTTGATTACCTACTCATCTTTGGTATTGGTGATATTCCTGCATTAGGTTTACAGGGGGCAGCTATTGCGACTTTGATTTCTTGGTTTGTTGTGCTGTTTTGTATGCTGGTTGTTTTGTTACGCTCACTTTCCTTTTCTAGACAAGCTATTGGTAAAATCGACATTGCCGTTAGCACTATAACAAAGGTCTTTAAGGTAGGCATTCCAGCAGCTTCTACTGCGGTGCTTAACCCGATTGCGATGATATTGATCACTAAAATGGTCTCTAGTTTTGGTGATACTACTATTGCAGCTTTGAGTATAGCTATTCGTATTGAATCAGTGAGTTTAGCCTTGTATTCAGCGTTGAGTATTGTCTTTACACCTTTTGTCGCGCAAAACTTAGCTTCAAGCAATTCAACTCGCATTGGAGACGGGACTAAAGTTATGCAAACAATGATATGGCTGTGGTGGTTAGTTTTATTTGCTTTTATACTCTTATTTTCAACACCTATAATATCGCTGTTTACCACTAATAATGAAGTCATAGCAACCACAGAGTCTTATATGATTATTGTAGGTTTATCTTATGGATTATATGGCGTGCTACAGATAACATCTTCATATTTGAATGCTAAGCAACTTGCTAAAACAGCACTTAAAATGGCAATTATTAGAAGTTACTTCTTTATGCTGCCACTTACCTTTATCGCGTCTTTTATCAGTGTGCAAGCTATTTGGTGGGCAATTGCCACGGCAAATATTTTGACTGGACTATACGCATGGCGGTTGTTGCATAAAAATATTAACCAAGGTGATGAAGCTCCGAAGCAATCATTACTATCGCTTTAAAAACTACGTTTAGACTAAAACAAAACCATAAAGGGACAATCTAGAATTCGATTTATGTTGATGGCTGATTCAGGCTCATAGTTAACGTTAAAAAGTAGTACTTGATAGGCAGCAATGAGCTTAAATCGGCCGCATAAGTGATCAGTAAATTTCGGTTAATAATACTCTAAATATGATCATGGTTTCACAAAAGCTCAATGACCGTTTTAGGACGAAATTTTCCATATAAGCTATTAAACTTCATTCAGTTTTTAGCAATAAAAAGACATAAGCAAATAGTTGATTTTTACGATTAGTTTATCGAAAAAGTTGAATGTTTATTATAGGTAATTAAAAATAGATTGGTTTCATCTTCTTAATAGATAATTCCTTCAACGATTTTAATAAAGCTCCGTGATAATTATATCTGCAAAATTACTACTTTATTTATACTAACCTTTAAATTATATCGTCCTGACTAAAGTTAATGATCAGTAGTTTAAAAAAATAATTGCTATAATAGAGCATATTATTTTATACCTACTTATATAAAGGCCTTTTATGCGCTTTCTTTCCCGTCGTCTTGTTATGCCCAATGATTTAAATTACGCCAACTCATTATTTGGTGGTCGCGCGCTTGAGTGGATTGATGAAGAGGCTGCCATTTTTGCTATCTGTCAGTTAGAAACTAATTGTTTAGTAACTAAACATATTGGTGAAATTAGTTTTGAGTCAGCAGCGATGCAGGGGGATGTAGTTGAATTTGGTTTAGAAACTAAAAAAGTTGGCAGAACCTCTATTACTGTGACGTGTTTAGTGCGTAATAAAGCTACTAAAAAAACAATCTGTTTGGCTGATGATATTGTTTTTGTTCAAGTTGATCCTCAATCTCGCTTACCTATGCCTCATGGAAAAACGTTAGAACTATTAGCAGCACAAACAAAAGTAGAAATTAATACCCTGAATATCTAGTGTTCCTTTTATTGGCAGCTATTGCTTAGCTTTGTGCTTAGCAATACACTAGTCATAATATTTATCTATGTCCTAATCATTATGTCCTCAGATCGCTTTGGTACCAGTGCCAACTATAAACAAAAAGAAAAAGGTTATCGTGACCTAGCCTTAAAACTCTATCCATGGGTTTGTGGCCGTTGTGCCCGTGCTTTTGAATTTTCCAACTTGAAAGAATTAACAGTTCATCATGTTGATCATGACCATACTAATAACCCTAATGATGGTAGCAACTGGGAGTTATTGTGTATCTATTGTCATGATAACGAACACGACAAATATACTGACCAAGCTAGGTACCAACGTGAAGTGACTGCTGGCGATACCAATCAAGACAGCGCCACTTATAACCCATTCGCTGATTTAAAGTCGATGTTAAAGAAATAGTGAAATAGGTAACTAAAGAAGATGTATTAAAAACAGTTAACTACTTCAATACCTCTTCTTGTGTTAGATATTGCTGATAAGTGGCTATGCCAAAAAATCGAATTGATTTTTTATGTTTGATTTTTTTGGCAATCAGCAAATTACCACAGTAAATTTTCACCACTTGTTTCTCGCCATTACTGTCGGTTTCATAATCATGGTTTTCGTTAATCCTGAGGTTATCAAACTCAGTTTTCATTATTAATTTCATTATGTAAAAATCCTTTCGACATTTGCAATAGCTTAAACTTATTTGCTTTGTTTGTTTTACAGCTTATTAATGTCTTTTTGTACTTGGTAACCTTCATCAGTGACAATTTTTTCTAATACTTGTATGCGCTCGCTAAGTCCTTGCACTTCTTTTTTCAGTTTATCACTTTTGTCATCAGCATTATTATTATGCAAAATTGTTTTGGCTTTGAATTCGAGATGTCTGTTATACATTTTATATAAAACACCAAAAACTACACAGACAATTACTACCACCATCGTTGTTCCACTCATCATTATTTCCTTCTATTTTTATTATGTATTTTTGTATAAATAATTTTTATAATTTACTTTGTTTGTATTGTTATCTTCTTCTGGTGTTGATGGTAATAAGCTACCATAAAAAACAATATGAGAATAAAGGGAGAGCTTGTTATGACAACCCAGTGCCAACCGGCATTAAATAAGACCCAACCCGCTAATAACGACCCCGCGGCTTGAAAGCCAAATAAAACAAAGTCATTGGTCGCTTGCACTTTGTGACGTTCGCTGGCGTGATAACTTTGTGGTAATAAAGACGTACCTGTTAAGAATAAAAAGTTCCAGCCAATACCCAGTAAAATCAGTGCCCACCAATAATGCATCACTTCATGCCCTGATAGCGCGATGAGCGCAACAACAGCATAAATCAATGTGCCTATAAACATAAGGCCTTTTAACTTTACGTATTTAACTAACCAAGGCGTAAATAACGATGGCAAGTACATGGCAGCAATATGGCTTTGAATAACCCATTTTGTTTCTTGTAAACTATGTCCTTGCATATGATGCATACTAATCGGTGTTGCGGTCATTAAATAACTCATTAACGCAAAACCAATGGTCGCCGTACAAATAGAAATCAAAAAAATAGGTTGTTTCACTATGACTTTTAATTCTCTTGCCGTGCCAACAACTTCATCGTTGTTTACTGGTGGATTTTTAAATGCAGTCATAACCAACATTGAACAAAGAATAAAAACGATGAGTAATAAGAAAGAGCCAGCATAACCATGTGGCGAGGTTAACCAGTCTTTTCCTGCTAAAGCGATTTCTGGCCCTAAAAATGCTGCGAAAACACCACTAAGCATTAAGATAGATAATATTTTAGGTACGTCTTCAGCATTTAAACTACTTTCAATGGCCGCAAAGCGTAACTGTTGAGTAAAAGCTCCGCCGACACCAATTAACAAACTAGCAAAACAAAGCAGTTCAAACAGAGCGAGTTTTGCTGAAAATATCGCAGCAATTGCTGCGAGCAAGGTGCAACTTAGCCCAACATAAACGGCAAACTTTCGACCTTTATTTTTGGCTAACATAGCCGCGGGGATAGAACCTGCGGCCACACCTAAAATCATTAAGGTAATTGGTAACGTTGCTAAAGATGGATCTTTGGCCATTTTACTAGATAAGATACCACCAATAAAAACAATAATAGGTGAAGCTGACATTGCTAAAGGTTGTGAAATAAATAATAACCAAATATTCCTCGGTAGGGTAAATATACGAGAAAGAACAAAGGCTGTTATGAGTAATAACGCAATAGTAATCAGGATATTGGTTAACATATACTTCTTCAGTTTTATTTAGGTCAGCTTAGTTTGAAATCAGCTTAACATTAGCTCACATTGTGTTGGTACAAGCTCGCGTTTACACTTAAATACAAGCGTTGAAATAAACTTAACCAGAATCCATAGCAAGAATCGCTTTTATGTTAATTGCTTCGCTATAACGTATCATGCTTTCTTGCTGTTTTTTTCGTGCGAGTACTGCCATTCTGTCTGCCAGTTCATTACCTTCAATATTGGCGTGACCTTTAACATGACGAACGGTGATTTTACTGTTGATGGTTTTATATAACGCATAACATTGCTGTATTAACGCTAAGTTTTTAATTTCTTCGCCTTTACCACGAGTCCAGCCCTTTTTTTGCCAACCACTTGCCCATTTGGTGATAGAGTCGATAGAGTATTTCGAGTCAGACAAAATACAAATGCTTTGCTCGCTGTCTTTTTCAATAAAGTGCTGTGCTATTTGAAAAGCAGAAAGCAAGCCGCTTAACTCGGCAGTATTATTAGTGCCATTAGGCAGGTATAAACCGTAATACAGCGAGGTAACTTTGCCTAGTTCGTAAACCGCAAGGCCAGTACCTGATTTACCCGGATTAGGTGAACAAGCACCATCACAGTATATTTCAATATCACTTGGGCCATTAGGGCTGACAGTTGCCGTTCTGGCGTTAGTACTTTTGCTAGGCGATTTACTGGTCGTTTTTCGGCTAGCGGTTGGCGAGGTACTTGCAGTTCCACCTTTACTTAAAGAACGTTGCATTAACGCTTTTGTGTAGCTTGATGCAAAAGCTTGCTCGGCAGCACCTTTTGATTCAAAGCCCATATATTGGGCATCGCTTCGTCCGGCAGTATGTTGTTGAACTTCAGGCCAAGTTGAAAATATACCCGTTTGGGCGCCTTTCCAGATAACGTAGAATTTTTTACTCATGAAATGATCACTGACTCAGTTTGAAATAAAGGGGAAGTTAAATACGAGTATCAACTCGAAGTTAAAATCGAACTAAATTCGGATAATAAGAGTCCTCATTATCATCAATATTTTATTGCTTAGCCAGAAAAAAAAAGCCTGTATCAACAATGTGATCAGGCTTAATGTAACTACTTGTGTATTTTTAGTGTTAAGTTCTATTAATACTTAAAAGAAACCGAGCGGATTAACATCATAACTCACTAATAAGTTTTTAGTTTGTTGATATTGTTCTAGTGCCATTTTATGGGTTTCACGACCAACGCCTGATTTTTTATAACCACCAAATGCCGCGTGAGCAGGGTACATGTGATAACAGTTGGTCCAAACACGGCCTGCTTCAATTTTTCTGCCCATGCGATAAGCACGGTTCATATCACGTGACCAAACGCCTGCACCTAAACCAAATTCAGAACTATTGGCTAACTTCAACGCTTCAGCCTCATCTTTAAACGTAGTTAATGAAATAACGGGACCAAAAATTTCTTCTTGGAAAACCCGCATATCATTAGTGCCTTTAAGTAACGTTGGCTGAATGTAAAAACCACTGTTAAGTTCATCAGTTAGCTGTTCAACGTTGCCGCCCATAAGGACTTGTGCACCTTCATCTTTACCTATTTGAATGTAACTTAAGATCTTATCAAATTGCTGTTTGGATGCTTGAGCACCAACCATGGTTGTTGAATCTAATGGGTTACCGCGGGTAATTGCTTTGGTACGCTCAATAACTTTCTCGACAAACTTGTCATAAATATCTTCTTGAACAAGCAAACGTGATGGACAAGTACATACCTCGCCTTGGTTAAAGTAGGCCAGTACAGCGCCTTCAATACATTTACTTAAATACTCATCTTCATGGTCAAGCACATCTTCAAAGAAAATGTTTGGCGATTTACCGCCAAGCTCTACCGTGGATGGAATAATATTTTTAGCGGCAGCTTGCATTATTCTTTCACCAACCGGTGTCGAACCAGTAAAGGCAATTTTTGCGATACGTGTACTGGTGGCTAATGCTTCACCCGCTTCCGCGCCAAAACCATTAACTATATTAAGCACACCAGCGGGTAATATGTCTTCAATTAGTTCCATCATTACTAAAATTGAGGCAGGTGTTTGTTCAGCAGGTTTTAGTATGACGCAATTTCCTGCAGCTAATGCTGGCGCTAATTTCCAGGCTGCCATTAAGATAGGGAAGTTCCATGGAATAATTTGACCGACAACACCTAAAGGTTCATGAAAATGATAAGAAACCGTTTTTTCATCTAATTCAGCCAGTGAACCTTCCTGAGCACGCAAGCAGCCAGCAAAATAGCGGAAATGATCAACCGCGAGTGGAATATCAGCTGCTAAGGTTTCGCGTACCGCTTTACCGTTATCCCAAGTTTCGGCAACAGCAAGTAGCTCTAAGTTTTGTTCTAATCTATCCGCAATTTTTAATAACGCATTTGAACGGTCGGTTACCGATGTTGTGCCCCATGCTTCTTTGGCTTTATGTGCAGCATCGAGTGCTAGTTCAATATCTAGGTGGTCTGATTGCGGTATTTGACAAAATACTTGGCCATTGACCGGGCTAACATTGTCAAAGTACTTACCATTTTGCGGCTCGGTCCACTGGCCACCAATAAAGTTTTGGTAGCGATTTTTAAACGTAATAAGTGAATTTTCTGAGCCAGGGTTTGCATAAATCATGATAGATCCTTTTATTGTTACGTGACGTTGTTGATCAATACGAATGCAGTTTTTAGTTGTTTTTATCGTAAAGGTTATTTATCTTAATCAGTAAGGTTTAGCTTAACTGTGCTGAAAATTCAAAAAACTTGTCTGTTAGTTCACAATAAGTTTGTGCGATTCTATCTTTACTATTATAAATTTAAGGTGTTTTTTGTGATCACCCCCATCATTGATAATCTCAGAAAACTTCCACAAGTGTTGGTAGAGAACAAAATTAGCTTTGCCGGTCCTGAATCAGAGCTGAGTATTTATGATACTTATCAGCAAGCACAGCGGGTTAAATTAAAATCAGATCAATTATTGTTTTGTGCCATGGTTAGCGGCAAGAAGGTGATGCATAGCAGTGACGATAGTTTTGATGGTGATAGTTTTGATAGTGACTTTTTACCGCAAGAGTCATTTATTATGACTCCCGATAGTTGTGTTGAAATAGATTTTCCTATTGCAAACCTTTCACAGCCAACCACGTGTTTAGCCATTGAAATTTCTAGTGATCGAATTAAGCAGGTCGCCGCCAGTTTAAATGAACAACAACCTTTACATAAAGATTTTGGTCATTGGCAGTATCAGCATAAATTACTTCATACTCAACACAACAGTGAAACACAAGGGCTGTTAAACCGTATAGTGCAGATGTATGGTGAAAACCACCCTAATAGAAGTGCTATGATAGCGTTAGCAGTTTCTGAGCTGACAATACGTTTATTACATCATCAAACACGAGATTTTATTTTATCTTTTTCTTCCCTTCAACCTGATCATAACGGCTTGACTGCGGTACTTGCCTTTATAAAGCAGCATTTAAGTGAGCAGTTAGATATTGATGATTTGGCGCGATTAGCTTGTATGAGCAGAACTAAATTTTTTAATGAGTTTAAGCAGCACCTAGGTTGCAGCCCTATTGCTTTTCAGCAGCAAAGTCGACTTAAAAAAGCGGCAGTTATGCTAAAAAATGGCGAAAAAATCACCACGAGTTGTTTTGCTTTAGGTTTTACTAATACCAGTCACTTTAGTCGCACATTTAAATCCTTTTATGGTTTTAGCCCAAGCCAGTATAAAAAACGTTATTTAAATAGTTAGTTTCTGAAAATAGTTAGTCTAAATAGTGAGTTTAACTAACCCCTAGCTTAAAAACTTGTTAAAATTGTCGCCTTATTATTTTATCACCTTTCATAGGATATCCATGGCTATTAACTGGTTCCCCGGCCACATGCATAAAGCGCAAAAAGAGATCAAAGAAATCTTGCCACAAATTGATGTGGTTATAGAAGTTTGTGATGCGCGTTTACCTTTCAGCAGTGAAAATCCAATGATCACTGAGATAAGAGGTGATAAACCACTGATTAAAATTTTAAATAAAAGTGATTTAGCAGATGCAAGCAAAACTAAAGTTTGGCTTGAGTATTTTGAATCACAACATAATGTTAAGGCGATAGCACTCACCACGGATAATCCGGGTGTAGCAAAGAATATTGCTAATTTAATTAGAAAATTGGTACCGAATAAAAATGAAGCCGGCAAACAAATTAACGCCATGATAATGGGGATACCCAATGTTGGTAAATCAACGTTAATTAATACCTTGGTAGGTAAAGCAAAAGCGAAAGTGGGCAATGAACCAGCCGTTACGAAAGGGCAACAGCGTATTCGTCTTGATGAAGGTTTATACCTTTTTGATACGCCGGGTATGTTATGGCCAAAAATTGCCAATGAAAATAGTGGTTATCGCTTAGCTGTTTCTGGTGCGGTGAAAGATACCGCTTTTGATCATGATGATATCGCTTATTTTGCTGCTGATTATTTATTAAAAAATTATCCTGAACGTGTGATGGAACGTTATAAATTAACCGAATTACCAGAGCATGAAGAAAACCTTATTGAAGCTATTGGCCGGGTACGTAGTTGCGTACGTAGTGGTGGTCGTGTCGATTTACATAAAGCGTCGGTAATACTTATTAATGAAATTCGTGACAAAACCTTAGGTGCAATTACCTTTGAAATGCCGGATATCATTGAAAGTGAGAATACTCACTTTGCTGAATTAGAAGAAAAGCGTATTGCTGCACGTGAAGCGAAGAAAGCCGCTCGTGGCCGTGGTAGAAAAAACAAAAGATAGCATTTTGAAGTTAGTACTTTGAAGGTACTATTTTAAAGGTAATAATTTAAAGGGAGTTATAATGACGGTAACTGATAAAGAGTCTAATGAAATGTCTAATGATGTGTCAAATGACCTAACAGATGAAGTAACAAGTGATGACCTAATAAGCAGTGACTTTGTTTTGCATCAACAGCTTAAACAAGACACCATTGAATTAGCTGATTTGCCTTTATGCAAATTATTATTATGCAATGACAGTGCTTATCCTTGGTTTATTTTAGTACCTAAAGTCGCCGGTGTTGGTGAAATCTATCAGCTTGATTGGCAACAACAACAGCAATTATTAAATGAATCAAGCTTGCTTAGCGAAGTATTGATGCAAGTTTTTGTTGGCGATAAAATGAATGTTGCTGCATTAGGTAATGTCGTTGAACAATTACATCTTCATCATGTGGTGCGTTTTAAAACTGATGCTCAATGGCCAAAACCGATTTGGGGACAACAGGCGTTGACCCCTTATAAGGCTGACGAGCTTAGCTCATTGAAAGCCAAGTTAATGCCAATATTAACGGCAGTTTTTGCTTAAGTTATAGGGGGACAACAAGTGTGACCCGCTATATAAAAAACAGATGAAGCACTTACAGCATTGAAAGCCAAGTTAATGCCAATATTAACGGCAGTTTTTGTTTAAGTTATTTCGGTAGTTTACGCTTCAAAACGGGTGATGAATCCCCAAAAGTTATTTGGGGACAACAAGTGTTGACCCGCTATATAAAAAACAGATGAAGCACTTACAGCATTGAAAGCTAAGTTAATGCCAACATTAACAGCAGTTTTTGTTTAAGTTATTTCGGTAGTTTACGCTTCAAAACGTGTGATGAATCCCCAAAAGTTATTTGGGGACAACAAGTGTTGACCCGCTATATAAAAAACAGATGAAGCACTTACAGCATTGAAAGCCAAGTTAATGCCAACATTAACGGCAGTTTTTGTTTAAGCTATTTGGGGACAACAAGTGTTGACCCGATATATAAAGCACAGCTGAAGCGCTTACCGCATTAAAAGCTTAGTTAATGCCAACATTAACAGCAGTTTTTATTTAAGCCATCTCAGTAGTTTGCGCCTCAGATAACTTTTTTGAGGTGACTATTTCTCCTCGCTCTCCTAATTCTACTTTAGTGATTTGCGCTAAAGACTGGCTTAAATCAGCAATGATATCTTCTACATTTTCTAAACCAACGGATATGCGAATTAAACTGTCGCTGATACCTGCTTGTGCACGTTCTTCTGGCGTGTAAGGAGAGTGAGTCATTGAAGCTGGGTGCTGAATAAGCGATTCAGCATCACCTAAACTAACGGCAATAGAGAAGAGCTGCATTTGATCAATAAAAGCAGATCCGCCATCCATGTCAGTATCTAATTCAAAGGCGATAACACCGCCAGCGGCTTTCATTTGTGTACCAATAAATTTATAACCACTGTGACTTTTAAGACCGGGATAATAAACAGATTTAACGCTTGGGTGTTGTTGTAAAAACTCAGCTACTTGTTGTGCATTTTCGCAGTGACGTTGCATTCTGATAGGTAAGGTTTTCAAACCACGCATGATCAACCAAGCATCATGTGGACTCATGGTTGCACCAATATCTTTTAACGTCGTCATTTTAATTTCATTGATCATTGCAAAACTACCACAAACAATACCCGCGACGACATCACCGTGGCCATTGAGATATTTTGTCGCACTATGAACAACAATATCAGCACCAAATTTTGCCGGTTGCTGTAAAACAGGAGTAAGAAAGGTATTGTCTACTATTGACAACAAATTATGTGCTTTAGCAATAGCACAAATTTTTTCTAAATCTAATACCACTAAATTTGGGTTAATGGGGGTTTCGAGAAAGACTAATTTAGTATTTTGTTTTATTGCCGACTTAATGTTGTCTGGCTCTGTCATATCAACAAAGGTAACTTCTATAGCAAATTTTTTCAGCATATGGCTCATTAAAGCAAAAGAACAACCATAAACAGCACTTGATGAGATGATGTGATCACCCGCTTGCAAGTTGGTGAGTAAAGCCGCTGAAACAGCGGCCATACCTGTTGCAGTAGCTGCTGCATCATCCATACACTCCATTATCGCAACACGTTGCTCTAATTGACGAGTCGTTGGGTTACCTAAACGAGTATAGATAAAACCTTCTGCTTCACCTGCAAAACGATCGCCGCCTTGTTTAGCACTATCAAAAATAAAAGTTGAGGTTTGGTATAAGGGCGTTGCTAAAGAGCCAAACTGCTCATCATTTATGCGACCAGCGTGAATAGCTTGGGTTTCAATCGAGGCAGTTTTATCTGAAAATTTTGTCATAAGGTTCTCTGAAGTAATGAATGATTATATTTTTATTGTTTTCTTCCTTACCGTTAGCTATGCAAATTAATGACCATAATATAAAGTCCCTGTATTTCAATGTGTTACTGTGATTAGTTTAGGTTGCCTGATAAGTCTTGCAATACGTTGTAATAATTTTATTACGGATTTTGGGTGCTGTTATGATGAGGGGTCTGTTTTACGGTTGTTGCTGTATTTTGGCAGAATAAATCAACTTGTACTAAAATTATTACTGTGTAATATTTATAGTACAGTCTATCAGTTGTAATAATAACGGAGTTAACAATGCGAGTGATGATCGAGTCAACAGATAGAATTGGCATTTCTCAGGAAATTTTAGGTGTTTTTGCACAGCAAACATGGAACCTCAAAAAGGTAGAGATCATAAGTCGTTATACTTATGCCCATGTTGAATATAATAAGCTAACACTCACGCAAATACATCGCTGTTTAGCGCATATTCATGGCTTTGTTACGGTAAGTGAAATCTCCTTATTACCGAGTGAGCAAAGAGAAAACCATTTACAGGCATTGCTAGCAAAGATTCCTGAGCCAATTATCGATCTTGATAAAGAAGGTCTTATTTTAGCTGTTAACCAAGCTGCTCAAAATTTATTTAGTAAAAAAGATGAATTGCTTATTGGTCAGTCGATTAAAACGTTACTGAAACAAGGAGCAAACTTAGTCGCTTCCGAAACAGCAAGTAGTCATACCGTTACTGTGGAATCAAAAGCTTATGTTGCTGATTTAACGCCTGTATTTTCATCTATTCCCAAAAGTTCTGCCAAAAATGAACCATTGAATAGCAAAGCTTTGTTAACCGGTGCTGTATTAATTTTGCGTTCTATGGACAGCTTAGGTCGACAAATTTCATTGATGCAAAGTCATCAAGAAAATGGCTTTGATGCGATTATTGGTCAGTCGAATAAAATAACGTTAATAAAAGAGCAGAGTCAGCGTTATGCGCCTTTAGAGCTTCCTGTACTTATTACAGGAGAAACTGGTACAGGTAAAGAATTGGTTGCTAGAGCATTACATCAAGCAAGTGCACGCGCTAAGCATGCTTTTCTTGCCATTAATTGTGCGGCTTTACCAGAGCATTTATTGGAGAGTGAGCTTTTTGGTTATGCTAGTGGCGCTTTTACCGGAGCGAGAAAAGGCGGCAAACCAGGCTTGATTGAGATGGCTGAAGGTGGCAGCTTATTTCTTGATGAAATAGCTGAAATGTCACCGTATTTGCAAGCCAAACTATTAAGATTCTTGCAAGACTTAACCTATAGAAGAGTAGGTGGTACAAAAGAGTTAACGGCAAATATTCGCATTATAAGTGCTAGCCACCAAAATTTGCCTGAACTAATCATTAACAAAAGTTTTAGAGAAGACTTATTCTACCGTTTAAATGTACTTAATTTAGAGTTACCACCGTTGAGAGAACGGGTAATAGATATTGAATTGTTGGCAAACTTCTTTATTCAAAATGCAGTAAAGCAGGTCACACCACAGGTAATACCTCAGAAAACACCCCAGAAAATAGCTAGGTTAAGTTCTAAACTAAAGCTCACAGCAAGCCCTAAATTAAGTGAACATGCATTACAGGTTCTACAAGATTACCCTTGGCCTGGAAACATTCGTCAGCTACAAAATGTTTTATTCAGTACGGTGGCACTAAATAAAAATTCAGTGATAGCGGCGGGTGACTTACAGCAAGTATTAGCTAAGTTTAGTACGGTTAAAAGCCAATCATTACCGGATGTTAGCGAACTGCATGTTGCAGATTGGTCTAGCGCACAAGCCGACTTTGAAAAACGTTTATTAACACAATTACACCCATTATATCCCACCACGAGAAAATTGGCTGAACGGCTAAAGGTTTCACACAATAAGGTAGCGATGAAACTACGAGAGCACCAGATAAAATAGGACAACATTTTTTTTTATTGTTACTTTATCTACATCGTAAACCATCTTCTTTTGACAGATAATCTATTGGTGTGTTTTGTAGGTAATACACATCTGACAGGGACCTGTTCAAGATAGAGTTTTCTATAATGAAATTCTTCTTTATTAACTTATTTATAATGAATATAGCACTGTAAACTTCATAAAAATAACAAGTTAAAAGATAAGTAAGATAAATATCATGGTGTGTTATTTTATTACGAATTTTTCTTTATTATGTGCTTTTATAACGTTAAGAAACCCTTTTAATTGATTTGATTAGTTTTTTATCTGAGACTTGTAATTTAATTACGATAAATGATAGGGTGATTACCTTAAGCGTTTTACCTAATAATTTAAATGGAGATGTAATTGTTATGTTATTGTTTAGTCGAAGAGTAAATAAATTACCGACAGTTAATCAACAAGGTTTTACCTTAATTGAGTTGATGATTGTAATGGCTATTATAGGCATATTGTCAGCTGTGGCTATACCTTCTTATCAAGCTTATATGCAAGATGGCCGCCGTGCAGATGTTCAGCATTTTGTTTTACAGCAAGTGTCTATATTAGAACGTCAATATACCCGAGAAGGGGGTTATCGTGATGCAGGTGCGGCGGCAACTGAGTTTTCTATTGCGGCTACGGATTATTATGCTTTTACATATGTGCCAGCTGCTTCGGCGGTACAAAATGACCAGTTTATCTTAACGATATCACCTAAGACAGGCAGTGCTCAATATGGGGATAAATGCGGTGTAATGACGGTTAATCATCGAGGCATAACGACAGCAACACCAGCCAGTTTGTCTGCTGATTGTTGGAGATAATTTAAAAGTAGGTTGAAATGTAAGCGTTTTCGTATTACGGTAGTACCATAAAATGTAAGCGCTTACATTTAAGTGTTCTATTTTTATGCTGTTTAAGTAAGGTGTGTGGTGATGAAGAAAGAACAAGGTTTAACGTTAATTGAATTGCTTGTTGTCCTAGGAATTGTCGGCATTTTAGCTTCCGTTGCTATTCCTTCGTTTTCACAGCAAATGAAGCAAAATAGATTAGTGTCTAACGCGAATCAATTGCAAAGTATTTTTAACTTTGCTCGAAGTGAGGCAGCTAAGCGAAATAAAGTCATTCAACTGAATGAAATTAATGGTGAATGGGAAGTTATCTTGGGGGGAGAAGCACAACCATTACAAAAGTTTACTCCAAGCCATAGTAGTATCTCAGTAACAAATTTGGCTGATCTTACTATAACTACTACGGGAGAAATACCGGGGGTAGGGGCAGCAGGGAATTATTTAATTACCGATAGTGATAATGATACAACGGATTACTGTTTTAGCATTCTGGTCAGCGGTCAAAGTTGGCTTAGACAAGCTAATGTTTGTCCATAATGTTTTAAAACAAGGACTGTAAAGATGAATAGCTCTGTAAAGACCAATGGAATTTTAGATAAAATACGTGTCCCGAATAGGGATAGTCTTACTAAAACCGTAAAGGTTAGCGTCATTAATGTGGACAAAACAAAGCAGCAAGGTTTTACTTTAATTGAAGTATTGATTGCTTTGGCTATTTCAAGTATTGCTTTATTAGGTTTAGCAGCAGCACAATTACAATCGTTAAAGTATGCGACGAATAGCTTTAACTATACCATTTCTTTAGTACAAGCAAATAATGCTATTGAACGTACTTGGGGGAATTTATGTGGCTTGCAATTAGGAACAATAGCCTATGATGCAGCATATAACACTGCGAATTTTCAGCCTCAACTTAATATTTACAATTTAACACCGACACCGTTACCAGGAGCCAATTTTAATAACGATCTTAATATCACGGTGAGTTGGAGTGATGCACGTATGGCTGATGATAATGACAGTATTATTCGTATAAAGGCGAAATATCCACAAATTTGTTCTTAAGTAAGGTTTAAGGTTGTAGTTTGATGAATAAAATAGCACAAACAAAGAACAGTGGTTTTACCTTAGTAGAGATAATGATTGCCTTAGCGATCAGTCTTTTTGTGTTAATGGGAATAACAGCCACCTACTCCAGCATAAACTGGACTATTCAAGCCAGTAAAGAATTAGAAAATGCGCAAGAAGTCATTCGTTATAGTTCTCATGTATTTACTCGCAGCCTAAAGCAAACAATTGGTCCTGTTAACGTTACCGTTGCACAACAACTTACCGTGCCACAACCAGCCAATGTTATTCCTTGTACGGGGGGGGCTGCACCTGTAATACCTTATATTGAAACTTATACCTTTAATGCAGTAACTGAAGTATTAAGTTGTCGAGTTGATGGCGGTGCTGATATTGCTCTGTTGAGAGGTATCACCACTATCTCCTATACCCTTAATGCAGCACAAAACGTTATGACAATTATTGTGCAACCGCTAGATTTACCGCAAAATTTTGCCGGCGGTGTGCAGGGTGTACAGGGGGTGCAGATTGATATTGCGCTCACGAATCTCATTTTACAGGCAGCTATGCCAGCGGCATAACAAGCTAGTTTAAAGGTACACTCTTAAAGGAATAATACAATGTTGAAGTACTTTAATGTTAATGAAAACAAAAGTTGCCTGCCATTTGTTAGTCACTCCAAAATGTTAACAAGCAGAAAACAGCAAGGCTTTACCCTGGTGACTGTGCTTATTTTAACAAGTTTAGCCAGCGTTTTGGTCTTGACCTCGTTAAAAGATAATGTCAACCAAGAGCGTTTAAGTGGTAATTTTCAAAAAAGAATAAATGCTAGACTTGCCAGTGAACGCGGTGTATTTGAGTCACTTGCTGCTTCGCGTGCTTTTTTAAGTGCTAATCAAGGTGCGACTATTGCAGATTTAATCGCTAATTTAGGTACACTAAATGGCGTTACAACATTAACGCATGGCGGCATAACTTATGAAGTTACACCATCAGAAACAACACCCGGAGAGTTAATCTTATCGAGTAAGGGCAATCGTTTTGAAGGAGAGTCAGCGTTAAAGGTTCGTTTGAAAATAGTCGCTGGAGGTAGTAGCTCACCCTTTGCTGATGCGGTAGTTGGCTGTGAAGGCGTTGATTTGGGTGGTAGCGGTCAAGTTGATAGTTATAATTCGAACAACAGTGCATATGATGCGAATAATCCCGGTAAAGAAGGGGATGTTTCAACCATAGATAAAAGTGGTGCTAATGTTATTCTCGGCGGCAATAGTCCTATTTTAGGTGATGTCAGCTCAACAGGAGAAATTCACACTAAAAGCTCTAATGTTGATGGTAACTTACATGCCAATAGTAATATTATTATTGGTTCAAGTTCTGCGGTACTGAGAGTTAGCGGCAATGTTTTAACTCGTGGTAATTATTATCAAAATGGCGGTAAAATTGGTGGCCATGTTCGCGCAAATGGCGATGCGTATATGACTTGGCATAATTATATTTTAAATAATGCTAACAATGGATTAGATATATTGTATGGCGGCTCAGGTACCTTTAAAGATACTACAAATAATTACTTTTATAATGAAGCAAAATATAAAGTCTTTCCTAATGTTGCTAAAGTGAAAGACTCTGATGCCACAGAGCCTGATTATAAAGCAGATGATCCTGCGACTAATTGTGATCATCTCGGCATCGAAAATGTCGTTGATACCGTTGACAACGGAAATAATAATTTAGTTGCATTTAACTCATCTGGCAGCGGAGTAAATTATACCATTGAGCCGACTAAGTTATATAAAAGAGTAAATAGCCCAATGTTTACAGCCGTAACTGCGGATGTTTTAGGTAAAAATATTAATGTTATAAAACTTAAAGAGTTTGACTTAAAAGGTAGTGATCAAGTACTGATTAAAGGCGGCGATGTTACTTTATTTGTTGAAGATGACTTTACGATGGCAGGGGCAACTAAGATCACGATTGCTGCAGGTAGCAGTTTAACCTTGATAATGAAGGGCGCGGTTAATTTAGGTGCTGGCGCGGATATTATAGCCTTACAACATGGCTTAGCAAATCCTCCTCGATCATTGCCTGCGATGAGTATTTATTCTTCATATAATGGCTCCGGCATAAATCTTAGTGGTGACTTTGAAATGTATGCTGCTATTTATGCCCCCCTTTCTGATATAAAAATTATTGGAAGTGGTACCTTATATGGTGCTGTCCGTGGTAAAACAGTTACTGTAACAGGTGGTGCGGGTATTCACTATGACGCAGCTCTTGGTGAGGGTAGCGGTGGTGGTGGTAGTAATTCTGAGACGAAATTAGCCTTTTTAGGTTGGGAATATTAGTTAACCTCAGCTCGGGTTAATGAAAGTTTCACTTTGTCAAAGTAGTATTTTGTATCAATAGGTTGCAATGACAAGAAAAGGTAATGCCTATTTGTATTGCTCAATATTGATAGTTTAGTGTCTAGCAAGGCGGTTCTGTTTACCCAATAACTGGTTATTGATAGCAGAACCAACGCAGGTAGGCACTAAAGTAGCTTATTGAGTAACTTTGCTTATCCCGAGCTGAGGTTAGTTACTTTAACGCTTGTAGCTCAGACTTTAGCCCGTCATACTAAGGTTAATATCTAACTGTTTTATGAGCAAGTAGTGTCAAGAAAATTAAGCCAAGCTCAAATTCCCACTCAAAAAAGTTGTTACAAAACGAGCCAGAGCGCTGAAGATAACCAGTTAAAGCACTTCTATATTGCGCAAGAGCAATCGATTTATCTGCTGAGTCATAAAGATGCGACAAAATTAAAAGAGTGGGTTGATCTTTGCCAACAACAACTAAAATATTTAGGCTATAGCCAAGTTGCTCTGTTAGGTAAGGGGGCTTATGGTTTTGTTTTTTCGGCAGTGGGTATTAAGCAAAAAGAAAATAGCCGAATAAATAGCCATCAAGCTGTTGTTTTTAAGTTTTCTCGGCTTAATTTACCGCAGCATGTGCAAGATAGACTCGAAGATGAAGCTGATATTCAAGGGCAGCTAAATCATGAACAAATACCACAAGTTATTGATTATCAGAAAATAAAACGTCAGTCTGTTTTACAAATGAGTCGAGCACCCGGTATCGACTTAGATCAATTTTCTTTAAAAACGGGACCACTCGCACCAGAGTTAATTATCAACATTGCCTTACAACTTGCGGATATTTTGCTGTATTTACGTAATGCTAACAACCATCATCAAGGCAAACCTATCGTACATGGCGATATTAAACCATCTAACCTGGTTTATGATGAAAGCACAGGTAGAGTACAACTTATTGATTGGGGCTCATCGGTTACCGCCCAAATTGGTATTGACAAACAAAGCACCAGTACCAATGTCATGGAGTTAATGAGCAGTGACTTACAAAATACTAATGCGAGGTTGGGCGACGTTTATTTTATCGGTCCTGAGCAATTAAATGGTGGTTTATCTTCGCCACGCTTTGATGAACAAGGTCTTGCTGCGACTTTATATGCGTTAGCTTCAGGGCAATCATGCCGTTATGGCGTAAATATCATTACAGCAAACTCTTTAGGTTTACCAAAAATGTTTGCGCAAGTTTTAACCGGTATGCTCAGCGATGATGAAAAAATTCGTTGCCAAGCGGGTGATTACTTTTTTAATAACTTAATTTATTTAAAACAACTGGTCTTAGCTGAAGAAACTAAGCAAGTAAACATTAATGCGCTTATCCCAATTTGGCTAAAAGCCAAGTCTGAGCCGATTGAGTCTGTTGTATATGGCTCAAGAAAGTCCTTTTTACGCGAATCATCTGTTGATGAAGAGTTAACTGAAATTGATGATGCTCAGTTAGAGAAATATTATAAAAACTACTTGATGGGCATGGGCGATAATGAAAAAGCCTTTGTCGCAGCCTTAAGCCGCTTAGGTAACTTTCCTGTTGTCGGTGGTTTAGCTATACGTTGGGCAAAAGAAGGTGTCTATATTGATTCGAACCTTACTTTGTTTGATGAGAAAATGAGAAACTCTTTTGCAAGTGCAGTGAATAATATTATTCACCTTGCTCAAGGTATTTTTCGTGTTGGTATGTTTAAAAGTTGTTTGTTTAATGCCCGCGATACATTACATGTGGAGCGAGAGCATGCACGCCAACCTTTTGTAGCAACAACAGCACAATGCATACCTTATGATGTCAGTGATGTCCCTGATGTTGACGATATAACACGTTTGCATTCTTATTTTGAAGATGGCAAAGACCCCGATGAATATTTGTATTTACCTGATGAGCTAATGGCTGTTCTTGCGAGAATGAATTTAATTCATCATACCGGCTGTATTATTTTTGAGGTATTGCCGAAACACTTAAAAATCCATAGTTATTTAATGTTACTGAACCATGAAAAAGAAGCGGAATTTAAACAACTTTTAATGGAAATATTACAGTTATTACCGACAATAAATGGCTTAGGCATTTCAGGTTTTATGAAACTGCCATATAAAGATACCCGTTTCTTTGAACACATAAGCTCTTTGCCAGATAACTTTTACCCAAAAAACCCTAAGTTAGTTTAATTGTTGATACCTTGTATTAACAACAGCATAAATATCTCATGGAATAGGCTTTGTTTAGGTATTACAATTAAGTTTAATTGTTACCTATTTTAATTTTATTGACACAGTGTCATTGCATTATTGCCGAGTAAACAATAATAGGAAGGAAGTATGGATAGATTATATGACTCACAATTAGTAAAAACTTCTTCTTACATTAATGGCCGCTGGCACGGTAGTCTAAGCGATGTTGCTGTTAATAATCCTGCAACCAATGAAATAATCGCAACAGTGAGTAATGCCGGTATTGTTGAAACAACGTTAGCGGTAGAGGCAGCCAAAGCGGCTTTCAAACCATGGTCGAAAAAATCAGCAGATGAACGGTCACGACTTTTGCGCAATTGGTATCATTTGATAATGGACAATGTCGATGATTTAGCGCGAATATTAACATTAGAGCAAGGGAAACCATTGAGTGAAGCCAAGGGGGAGATTGCTTATGGCGCTTCGTTTATCGAATGGTTTTCTGAAGAAGCTAAACGTATCTATGGCGATATTATCCCTTCACCGTCAGACGATAAACGACTTGTTGTTATTAAACAGCCCATTGGCGTTGTTGCAGCGATCACACCATGGAACTTTCCTAATGCGATGATAGCGCGAAAAGCGGCGGCTGCACTTGCCGCAGGTTGTACGTTTGTTGTGCGCCCAGCAATACAAACGCCTTTGTCGGCATTAGCTTTGGCTGAGCTGGCTGAGCGAGCAGGTATTCCAGCAGGAGTATTTAATGTTGTTGTTGGTGATGATGCACATGGTATGGGCAAAGTGTTAACTGAACACCAGGATATCGCTAAATTTAGTTTTACTGGCTCTACCAAGGTTGGCAAGTTGTTAATTAGCCAATGTGCCTCAACGGTGAAAAGAGTCTCGATGGAATTAGGAGGGAATGCACCCTTTATTGTTTTTGATGATGCTGATATTGATGCTGCGGTTGCAGGGGCTTTAATCTCAAAATATAGAAATGCAGGGCAAACCTGTGTTTGTACTAACCGTATCTTAGTTCAAGAGAGTGTTTTAGCTGAGTTCACTGAAAAATTTGTTAATGCAGTCCGAGGTTTGACTTTAGGTAATGGTTTACATGATGGCGTGACTATTGGGCCAATGATCTCAGCGCAAGCCGTTAATGATGTTAAACAGCTAATTAGTGACTCAATTGAGCAAGGTGCAACGCTTGTTTTAGGTGATGAAAAAACAACAAGAGACTGCAGTTTAAGCCAGGAAGGTAATTTTTTAGCGCCAACGGTTTTAACAAATATTATCAATGATATGCCTATCGCACGTAATGAAATTTTTGGTCCCGTATCACCGATTATTACTTTTAAGGACGAAGCGCAAGCAATTGCTTTGGCTAATGATACTGTCTTTGGCTTAGCTTCTTATTTCTATTCTCGTGACATTGGTCGTATTTGGCGTATTGCTGAAAGTTTGGATTACGGTATGGTTGGTATAAATGAAGGTATCATTTCGAATGCCACAGCACCTTTTGGAGGGATGAAGCAGTCCGGTAATGGTAGGGAAGGTTCTAAATATGGTTTAGATGATTACTTAGAAATAAAATATTTATGTATGGGCGGTTTGAGTTAGTAAATTACTAGTATTTAACTAAAAAAGTGATTTTCATTTTTTCTGACTTCATTTCTGACTTTATTTCTGTATTTAGTAGATAAAAAGAGCAACTGCATTACACTTATAATAAGGTTTAATAAATGTAAATTATATCAAATGAGTAACTTTATTTTTCAAGACGAAGTTGAAGTTGAGCCAGAGATAAAAAAAAACAAAGAGAAATTTTGGCGAATTTTGGTTGTTGATGACGATGAGTCGGTACATCAAGTAACAAAATTGGTCTTGGCTGATGCTGAAATTGAACGTAGAAAATTAATTATAGTTTCAGCGTACTCAAGTGAAGAAGCAAAAAAAATATTATTAGAAGATAATACTTTTTGCATGGCCTTTGTTGATGTAGTGATGGAAACCGATCATGCCGGATTAGAGTTAGTTGAATGGATTAGGAAAGAGCATAAAAATCAAGCTATTCGTTTGATTTTACGCACAGGCCAAGCTGGCACAGCACCAGAAGCAAAAGTCATTAAAGAATTTGATATTAATGATTATAAAGAGAAAACTGACTTTACCGCCAATAAAATGATCACCACAGTTTACGCTAGTATTCGTGCTTATCGCGATATCATGACTATTCAGCGCAGCCTTGATGCTTTTAAAAAATTAATAGAAGCAACGCATGACCTCTTAAAGATAAACCAACTAAAAACCTTTGGCTCAGCTGCACTTAATCATTTACTTGCTTTAATGAATGTTGACAGCTCTGCCTTGTATATAGCGCGCACGCAAATAGATTTCGCCTCTCATACTAGCAGTACTATTATCGCCTGCACAGGTAAGTATGTTTGTGAGTCTGATTCGTTAGAAACATCAGACATTGATGAGCATGTTAAGAAAAGAATTCAACAAGTGTTCAATGATAGGTCCCATTTTAGTGATGAGTCGTGTTTTGTTGGTTATTATCGAGCATCAAATAATTCTGCTTCAGTCTTATATATAGAGTTTGAAGATGACTGTGAGCACTTTAAAGCGAGTTTAGCTGAGTTATTTGCTACGAATGTTGCTCTAATATTAGAGAGCCTGACTAAGCAGCAAGAGATTGAAAAAACCCAAAAAGAACTACTCTATATTGTTGGCGAAGCCGTTGAAGCCCGCAGTAAAGAAACAGGCGCTCATGTTCGTCGTGTGGCGAGTATTTGCGAATTAATTGCGCAAAAAATAGGTCTTAAAGAAGATTATATTGAAGCGTTGCGCATTGCTGCGCCCTTACATGATTTGGGTAAAATAGCGATTCCTGAGCATATACTCCATCGGCCAGGAAAACTTGAAGGAGAAGACTGGGCCATTATGCAATCTCATGCTCAGATAGGGGCCGATATATTAAACAAATCAACAGTGAGTGTCTCTAAACTCGCTTCTCGTTTGGCACATTTTCATCATGAAAATTGGGATGGTAGTGGTTATCCAGAAGGTCTTAAAGGTGAGGATATTCCTTTAGAAGCCCGGATTATGGCCGTTGCGGATGTTTTTGATGCCTTAGGTTCAAAGCGTTGTTATAAAGAAGCTTGGTCTGATGATAATATTAGGCTTTTTTTAATTGATGAAAAAAATAAAAAATTCGAAGCAAGACTCGTTGATGTCATTGTTGATAATTATGATGAGTTTTTAGCTATCAGAACAAAACACCCCGATGATTTTTCTTAATAAAGGCTCTCAGTAAGTACTTTCAGTAGACCAAAAAGCTATTACTAAATTGGAGCAAGATAATTAATCTTGCTCCAATTTCGCTTTAAGTCAGTTTTCTCTCTTAACATTATTTAACCATATCCCAGCAAAAAAAACAGTCACAAAAGACTTATTGTCGACAATAATTGCATTTTGTCTTGACGGTATAGTTTATTACGTTATTATTAGCTGTATAAATTAACGTGTGTCGACAATGGTTGTGAGTAAATTACCTGTGCTGACCTATTAACAATAATAGAATTATATTTCTATTAGAGGATGAAAATATGACTACTCAACACTCTGCAGGTGCAAAATTTCGCCAAGCATTAGCTAAAAACAAACCATTACAAGTTGTCGGTGCTATTAATGCCTATAGTGCAATGATGGCTGAGCAAATAGGTCATCAAGCTATTTATCTATCTGGTGGGGGAGTTGCTAATGCTTCTTATGGTTTACCAGATTTAGGTATGACATCACTAAATGACGTTATTGTTGATGTGCAGCGTATAACAGCTGCATCAAGTCTTCCTTTATTAGTCGATATAGATACGGGCTGGGGTGGGGCGTTTAATATTGCCAAAACTATTCGCGATATGGAAAAAGCAGGCGCAGCAGCGGTACATATTGAAGATCAAGTAGCACAAAAACGTTGTGGTCATCGTCCTAATAAAGAAATTGTTTCGACACAAGAAATGGTTGATCGTATTAAATCGGCAGTTGATGCTCGCATTGACCCTGATTTTTTCATTATGGCGCGTACAGATGCTTTTGCTCAAGAGGGCGTAGAGGCGGCACTTGAACGTGCTAAAGCCTACGTTGCTGCAGGGGCGGACGGAATTTTTGCTGAAGCAGTTCAAACTGAAGAACATTACCGTGCTTTTACTGAAGCTCTAGATGTCCCCGTTCTTGCTAACATCACTGAGTTTGGTCAAACAGAATTATGGAACAAAGAACAATTAGGTGAGTGGGGTTGCGCCATGGTGCTTTATCCTCTATCAGCTTTTAGAGCCATGAATAAAGCGGCAGAATCTGTATACAAAACCTTATTAAATGATGGCGACCAAAAAGCAGAAATAGAAAATATGCAAACACGCATGGACTTATACGATTACCTTGGTTATCACGATTATGAGCAAAAATTAGACTTGTTATTTGCTGCAGGTAAGAATAAATAACTGCATAAACTCGTTTATTAAAAACACATAAATTTGAGCATATAAAACATAATTAAAGCATGAGGAAAGCATGATGGTTGATAAAAATCAGGATAAAAAAATAAGTGGCGCAGGTCTACGTGGTCAAAGTGCAGGTGAAACATCATTATGTACTGTTGGAGAATCAGGTAGTGGTTTAACTTACTGTGGTTATGATATTGCCGACTTAGCTGAAAATTCAACGTTTGAAGAAGTTGCTTATTTGCTTTTTAATGGCGAGTTGCCAAATGAAAAAGAACTAGCAACTTACAAAGATGAATTAGCTAGCATGCGTGATTTGCCGCAAGCATTAAAAGCAGTACTAAAGCTTATTCCAAAAGATGCTCACCCTATGGATGTTATGCGTACTGGTTGTTCTTTTTTAGGTAATGTTGAACCTGAAAAGGATTTTTCTGAGCAAAATAAAGCGTCAAATCGCTTATTAGCAGCATTTCCGGCTATCATGTGTTTCTGGTACAAATACAGCCATGATGGTGTAGAAATTGATTGTATGAGTGATGAAAGCTCATTAGGTGGTCATTTTTTACGTTTACTTAATGGTGAAAGTCCATCTAGTCAACATGAACGTGTAATGGACGTATCATTAATTTTATATGCAGAGCATGAATTTAATGCATCAACATTCACCGCGCGTGTTTGTGCTTCCACCTTATCTGATATGTTCTCTTGTATTACTGGCGCTATTGGTACTTTACGTGGGCCACTTCATGGCGGAGCTAATGAAGCAGCAATGGATATGATTCAAAAATTCAACTCCCCTGCTGATGCTAAAATACAAATGGCCGGTATGCTTGAGCGTAAAGAGAAAATCATGGGTTTTGGTCATGCTATTTACCGAACTTCAGATCCACGTAATGTTATTATTAAAGCTTGGTCAGAAAAGTTAGCCGCAGAAAATGGTGATACCTCACTTTATGATATTTCGGTTGCCTGCGAAGAATACATGTGGGACACGAAAAAATTATTCTGTAATGCCGATTTTTTCCATGCATCAACTTATAATTATATGGGTATTCCAACTAAGTTGTTCACGCCTATTTTTGTCTGCTCACGTTTAACGGGTTGGGCAGCTCATGTGATGGAGCAACGTTCTAATAATCGCATCATTAGACCAAGTGCTGATTATACCGGCTCTGCTCCACGTACGGTTGTAGCTATCGAAAAGAGGTAGGAGAGACTTGTTATTTGCCACAACTTCATCGTCAAAAAAATAATCACACATACTTATGTGCTCATATTTTATTTCTTGAATTAGTGGCAAATTCCGTCGTCTGATTATGAATTATAAATGTTTAAAAAGTTGAAGATATTTAACCATTATTTGTTAGAGAGTTCCTGGATTAACTTATGAATTATCAATACCGTAAACCCTTGCCTGGCTATATAAATAACGGCGCGACTATAGATTTTTTTGATACGCGCGAAGCGATCGAAACCCTTAAACCAGGCGCTTACGCTAAATTACCTTATACCTCACGCGTACTTGCAGAGCAATTAGTACGTAAATGTGATCCTTCAACACTAACCGATTCGTTAAAGCAAATTATCGACGTTAAGCAAGAGCTCGATTTTCCTTGGTATCCGGCACGTGTTGTTTGTCATGATATTTTAGGTCAAACCGCCTTAGTGGATTTAGCTGGTCTGCGTGATGCTATTGCTGAGCAAGGTGGCGACCCATCAAAAGTAAATCCAGTCGTGCCAACACAATTAATTGTCGACCATTCGTTAGCTGTAGAAGCGCCGGGGTTTGATCCACAAGCATTTGATAAAAACCGTACTATTGAAGACCGTCGTAATGAACAGCGTTTTCACTTTATTGAATGGACTAAAACAGCCTTTAAAAATGTTGATGTGATCCCTGCCGGTAACGGCATTATGCATCAAATCAACTTAGAGAAAATGTCGCCAGTTATACAAGCGCGTGATGGTGTCGCTTTCCCTGATACCTGTGTTGGTACCGACTCTCATACGCCACATATTGATGCCTTGGGTGTTATTGCTATTGGTGTTGGTGGCTTAGAAGCTGAAACCGTTATGCTGGGTCGTCCGTCTATGATGCGCCTACCTAACATTATTGGTGTTAAGTTAACCGGCAAGCGTCAACCCGGTATAACTGCGACCGATATGGTCTTAGCTATCACTGAATTTCTACGTAGTCAGAAAGTGGTATCGAGTTATTTAGAATTCTTCGGAGAAGGTACAAAAAACCTCACTATTGGTGACCGAGCAACTATTTCAAACATGACACCTGAATATGGTGCATCTGCAGGTATGTTCTACATTGATGAACAAACCATTGATTATTTGAAAATGACAGGTCGTGAACCTGAGCAAGTAAGACTTGTTGAAACTTACGCTAAACATACAGGTTTATGGGCTGACGACTTGATTGAGGCGCAATACCCGCGTGTTATCGAATTTGATTTATCAACGGTAGGTCGCAATTTAGCAGGACCTTCTAATCCACATCGTCGTTTAGCAACAGCTGATCTAGTCTCTAAAGATATTGCTAAAGATTTAGTTGGGTGTAAAGAGGATGAAGCGAACGGCTTAATGCCAGATGGCGCAGTAATTATTGCGGCTATTACCTCTTGTACTAACACATCTAATCCACGTAACGTTGTTGCGGCAGGTTTAGTGGCTAAACGTGCTAATGAATTAGGTTTAGTTCGTAAACCTTGGGTTAAATCTTCATTTGCACCAGGTTCAAAAGTAGCGAAACTGTATTTAGAAGAAGCAGGTCTTTTATCTGAAATGGAAAAATTAGGTTTTGGTATCGTCGGTTATGCCTGTACTACCTGTAATGGTATGAGTGGTGCATTAGCTCCTAAAATACAGCAAGAAATTATCGACCGCGATTTGTATTCAACAGCGGTATTATCCGGTAACCGTAATTTTGATGGCCGTATTCATCCGCATGCAAAACAAGCATTCTTAGCATCGCCACCATTAGTTGTTGCTTATGCCATTGCCGGTACCATGCGTTTTGATATTGAAAGCGACATCTTAGGGCAAGATCAGAACGGTAACGATATTACCTTAAAAGATATCTGGCCATCTGATGAAGAAATCGATGCTATCGTCGCTTCATGTGTCAAACCAGAGCAGTTTAAAAAAGTGTATACACCTATGTTTGACTTAGGTGCCTTTGAACCGGCAGAAAGCCCATTATATGACTGGGATCCTAAGAGTACATATATCCGCCGACCGCCGTACTGGAATACAGAGGGGGAAGGGGCAATAGCAGGTAAACGTACCATGAAAGGCATGCGTCCGTTAGCGGTATTAGGTGACAACATCACCACTGATCATTTATCACCATCTAATGCAATTCAGTTGGATAGTGCTTCAGGTGCTTACCTTGATAAAATGGGCGTGCCCCATGAAGATTTCAACTCATACGCAACGCATCGGGGCGATCATGAGACAACTCAGCGTGCAACATTTGCAAACCCGAAATTGTTCAATGAGATGTGTACGGACGAAAACGGCGAAGTAAAACAAGGCTCTCTCGCTCGTATTGAGCCTGAAGGCACTGAGTCACGCATGTGGGAAGCCATTGAAACTTATATGCAGCGTAAGCAGCCATTAATTATTATTGCCGGCGCTGACTATGGTCAAGGTTCATCACGTGACTGGGCAGCAAAAGGTGTTCGTTTAGCCGGTGTTGAAGTTATCGTTTCTGAAGGTTTTGAGCGTATTCACCGTACTAACTTAGTGGGCATGGGCGTATTACCATTAGAGTTTACTAATGGAGAAACACGTCATACTTACCATATTGATGGTAGTGAAACTTTTGATGTTGTTGGCACGACATCACCGGGCGCGACTATGACTGTGGTAATGACGCGTAGCTGTGTTGAAGGTAAGGGTGAAGTAGTTGAAATTCCGGTGAAATGTCGTTTAGATACTGCAGAAGAAGTCACCGTATACGACGGTGGTGGTGTCCTACAAAAATTTGCCACTGATTTTTTAAAGTCGAATTCATAATTGATTTTTAGCGTTTTTCCTGTGTTGGAAGTGCTCATTGACGTTCGTCAATTCCGCGCTTCCGCCTTGTTAAAACACTAAAGCTCTTCTTATGAAAATCAACTCGAGTGTAATTATATAATTGAAAGCAGCAATTTAGAGAACTAATTTGCTGCTTTTTTATAAGAAAAAATAAATAGGAGAGAATAATGTCTCAAGTACATTTACCTCAAATAAAAGTGCCAGCAACCTACATGCGCGGTGGAACCAGTAAAGGTGTATTTTTTAATTTAACCGACTTACCAGTAGCTTGTCAGGTTGCAGGTGAAGCACGAGATAACATGTTATTGCGTGTTATCGGTAGTCCAGATCCTTATGGCAAGCAAACTGATGGTATGGGCGGGGCAACGTCAAGCACCAGTAAAACAGTCATTTTAGCTAAAAGTGATGTTGCTGGACATGATATTGATTATTTATTTGGCCAAGTTGCTATTGATAAAGCATTTGTGGATTGGTCGGGAAATTGCGGTAATTTGACCGCTGCGGTTGGTTCGTTTGCCATTATGTCGGGTTTAGTGAGTCCTGACCGTATTCCTGATAATGGTGTCTGTACTGTGCGTATCTGGCAAAAGAATATTTCAAAAACAATCATTGCCCAAGTACCAATTACTAACGGTGAAGTACAAGAAACAGGTGAGTTTGAATTGGATGGCGTTACTTTTCCTGCAGCAGAAGTACCAGTTGAGTTTATTGCACCTGTTGACCCAAGTGAAGCGATGTTTCCAACTGGAAACCTTGTTGATGATTTAGAAGTACCGACCAATATATCAGAAAAGGGGTATTTAAAAGCGACGATGATCACCGCGGGTATTCCAACTATCTTTTTAAATGCAGATGAGCTTGGCTACACAGGAACGGAATTACAAGAAGCGATAAATAGCGATCCTGCTGCACTTGCGCGTTTTGAAATGATTCGTGCTTATGGCGCTGTTAAAATGGGCTTGATAAGTGATATATCAGAAGCTGAATCTCGTCAGCATACACCCAAAGTTGCTTTTGTTTCACCCGCACAGGATTACATTACGTCGAGTGGTAAAAATGTTGCTTCGGGCGAAGTTGATTTACACGTGCGCGCGTTATCTATGGGCAAACTTCATCATGCCATGATGGGTACTGCAGCGGTTGCTATTGGCACTGCAGCGGCAATCCCAGGTACGCTAGTTAATTTGGCCGCAGGTGGTGGTGAACGTGAGTCAGTTGTCTTTGGTCACCCATCAGGTACTTTGAAAGTTGGTGCACAAGCTATTGAAGTTGAGGGGAAATGGCAGGTTACAAAAGCGATTATGAGTAGAAGTGCTCGTATCTTAATGGAAGGTTGGGTAAGAATACCCCACGATTCATTTTAGTTCAGATTTTTGATTGTTCGAGTGAGTTAATTAACCTAGCAGAAGTTGGTTAAGTCATTCGTCTATTGGACGATATATTTATTTTAAAATAAAAAGCCAGTTGTTATCAAATAACTGGCTTTCTTATGCTGTAAATAATCGTAAAGCGTTATTTAACCTCTTCACCCGCTGCTTGTTTATCGGCATGATAACTTGAACGCACAAGAGGCCCACAAGCCGCGTGCTCAAAGCCCATTTTTTCAGCTTCTTTTTGTAACATGGCAAAATCATCAGGGTGCACATAACGTTCAACAGGTAAATGGTCTTTACTTGGTTGTAAATATTGACCTACGGTAAGCATTGTCACGCCATGGTTACGTAAGTCTTGCATAACCTCTAAGATTTCTTCGTTAGTTTCACCCAAACCAACCATTAAACCTGATTTGGTCGTAACGTCCGGATTGTCATTCTTAAAGCGCTGTAGTAGATCTAATGACCATTGATAGTTAGCACCCGGACGAACTTTAGTATACAAACGCGGTGCGGTTTCCATATTGTGGTTTAACACATGTGGAGGGTGTTGGTTAAGAATGTCTAATGCTCTATCCATGCGACCACGAAAATCGGGAACAAGAATTTCGATTTTGGTATTAGGTGCTTGTTCATTCACTTCTCTCACTACGTCAGCGAATTGCTGAGCACCACCGTCGCGTAAATCATCTCTATCAACCGAGGTGATTACCACGTATTTAAGTGCCATGTCTTTTAAGCTAGCAGCAAGCTTTCTTGCTTCATCAGGGTTAGGTGCTAAAGGTCGGCCATGACCTACATCGCAAAAAGGGCAACGTCTGGTACAAATATCACCTAAGATCATGAAGGTAGCTGTACCATGATTAAAACACTCTGAAAGGTTAGGGCAAGAGGCCTCTTCACATACTGAATGTAAATCATGCTTACGTAAATTGGCTTTGATATTATCAATGCGTTCACTTGAACGAGGTAACTTGATACGTAACCAGCTAGGTTTACGTAACATGTTACTTTTTGTTGAACTAACCACTTTTATAGGGATATGAGCTAGTTTATCCGCATCACGTAATTTAGTTCCGGCAGCGACTTTACTCGATTTAACCCGTGAAGGTTCGACAATAACGGGGTTTCCTGAAGATTCATTACTATTCATGATCTTTACTGTTCTCGTTAGGTAATCCTGCTTGGTAGCTAACATGGCTAACATTAAGCAAGTTTATTAAGTGTTTTACTAACGCTTCACTGGCGTCAGTTGTATTTTTAGGACCCTGTAAATCACTGGTTTGTACCATTTCAAGGCCAGCATAACCACAAGGGTTAATACGTAAAAAAGGAGATAAATCCATCTTAACGTTAAGTGCTAACCCATGAAATGAGCAGCCCTTTCGTACACGTAAGCCTAAAGAGGCTATTTTTTTATTATCGACATAGACGCCAGGTGCATCCGGTTTGGCGTAAGCGTTGACATGATAATCTGCTAAAGCAGCGACTAGGCCGTTTTCAATCAAGGTTACTAAAGCGCGAACCCCTATCTTTTTACGGCGTAAATTGATCATAAAATAAATAACTTGCTGACCGGGACCATGGTAAGTTACTTGTCCGCCACGATCAGCTTTGACAACTTCAATATCACCGGGCATTAATAAATGCTCTGCTTTACCCGCTTGACCTTGTGTAAATACCGGATCATGTTCAACAAGCCATAGTTCGTCTGCCGTATTTTCATCACGGTTATCGGTGAAGTTTTGCATGGCATGCCATACATTACTATAGTTCATGGTATTTAATTGACGGATCACTAAAGCGTCTTTAAGCTCATGCTTACCGACGTTACTTTTTTGATTTACTGTGATCGGAGGCGCAGTATCTTGCACTAATATTGCCTTACAAAGTGAGCTATTTAATGATTCGGGTTTATAGGTTACCTTTTATAAAAAGAGCCTATAAAACGTAACGAACTTCTTCAATAGCCGTTAATGTTTTATAAATAGTTTCAATATGCTCTTTACTGGTTACAGTAACGGCAATAGACACTGAATGGTAATTACCTTTAGAGCTAGGTTTTATTTTAGGTGAATAATCCCCTGGTGTATGTTTTTGTAATTCAGCGATAATTAAATCAGGCAATTCATCACAAGCAATACCCATGACTTTAAAGTTCAATACCGTAGGAAATTCTAATAGTTCATCAAATTTTGTTTTCATATTCTTTATCTACTCATTAATTCGAATAAGTTAGCTAAATATACAGCAAGTTCGAATTAGTTATTTTGACTTAATGACGTTTATTTTATCATTAATTAGTTTTTGTCGATATTCTTTTTTATTTGCTGGAGCATACATTAGCAATATATAGCCGTTATCATGCAAAGTGCAGGGGGTTAGTGGAAATTGAAATGCCTTTAGGCAAATAGCATAATTTAAACATAGTTGTTCATGGTTGGATTATTTAATGCGGTATAAAGTCACTTTAAAGTCATTAAGAAGCACCTGGTAAAAATCACCGCGCCTTGAATTGAAATTGCTCAAGCACTCTGAAACATATACCCGTTGCCATTCAAAGTGCATGATTTCAGTGGGAGTTAAAAGTGCTTTAGGCAAGGCATTCATTTTAAACAATGGTTACTCCCTTGTTCAAATGAATAACGCCGCGTAAACCGCTTTTAACCCCATCGAAGAAGCGCTTGAACAACATCACTTCATCGTTGCTGTGATTTATAATGGAGTAACCATTATTTCATCACAGCGCCTTGAATTGAAATTGTTCAAGCACTCTGAAACAAGCATCTTGAATGGCAACGGGTATAAATCTTGAATAGCAACGGGTACAAATCTTGCCTGGTATTGGGCATAAAACAAAAAAGCCTCAAAAGAGGCTTTAGACGTTTATATCATTTAAGTGGACGTTAATTAGCGAATTGTAATTTTACATAATCAACTAAGCGGCTAAACAAACTACCTTCGTTTACTTCACCTAGGGTAACTAAGGGATAATTTGCTACATCTTCACCATCAAGTTGTAAGAATAGCGTACCCACTACGGTGCCTTTTGCTAGCGGTGCTGTTAACTGTTGGTTTAGCTCAAAGTTAGCTTTTAGGTTTTTCTTTTGGCCGCGAGGAATTGTGATAGGTGTATCAAGTGAAATACCTAGATCGACAGTTTCTCTATCACCCATCCAAACCCTATTACTAACAAATTTCTCTCCTGCTTTATACGGCGTAATGGTTTCAAAAAATCGAAAGCCGTAGTTTAATAATTTTTTACTCTCAACTTTTCGGGCACGTTCACTTGACGTACCCATGACAACGGTAACTAAACGCATGTCACCTTTAGTGGCTGAAGTCACTAGGCTATAACCCGCATTTGAGGTATGGCCTGTTTTCATACCGTCGACATTAAGGCTTTTATCCCATAATAAACTGTTGCGGTTGTACTGTTTTATCTTGTTGTAGGTAAATGATTTTTGTTTGTAAATAGCATATTCTTCAGGTACTTCACGAATAATCGCACTGGCAAGCGTTGCCATATCTCGTGGAGTGGTCATGTGTTCTGTGCTATCTAAGCCATGACTATTTTCAAAAAAACTGCTCGACATACCAAGTTGTTCGGCATGTGCATTCATTAAATCCGCAAATGCACTTTCACTACCGGCTACATGTTCGGCCATTGCAACACAAGCATCGTTACCAGAGGCTACGATAATACCTTGGTTTAATAAATCTACAGACACTTCTGTACCCACTTCAATGAACATTACTGAAGAGCCAGGGAAGTTTTTTGCCCAAGCATTTTCACTAATTTTCACAAGGTCATCATTCTTGATATTACCGTTTTCTAATTCTTTACCAATGATATAACTTGTCATCATTTTGGTTAAGCTTGCAGGTGCTAATTGTGCATCAGCATTTTCTTCAGCAATAACTTTCCCGGTAGTATAGTCAATTAATATAAAACCTTTAGCGTTAATTTGAGGTGCATCAGGAATAATAGAAAGCGCATGTGCTACAGGCGCTAAGATAAGTGATGTACTAAGTAATACACCGGGTAATACACCCGAAAGTTTTGTGGAGAATGCGGTAATTAATTTATTACTAACTTGAGATAGGCTTTTGGTCATAATATTACTTTTTAGGCGCTATGCGATACAAAAGAAAGCACAGTAGAAAATTAAGGGAATTTAGATTAGACGAAAGTATACCACTTCAATTTTACTTGGCTATGGTTAGCAAAGGCTAATTGTCATTAATTTGGTCACAATTTGCTGAAATGTTAGCTAAAAGTAGATAAAGTTGTAACAAAATTCTGTTAATCGTTATTTAAAGCTGTGCTATAGCGGTTTCTTACGTGGATAAGCGTTGGGGTAACCTGTGGATTTTAGGGTGTTAAGTAACTCATTTAAGGTTGCTAAATTATCAATGGGGCCTATTAGGATACGATAAATACCTTGATGTTCCGGATAATCAACTTGCTGTTGGGTTTGTTCTGCTATAGCAACGGCCGTTTTTTGCGCTAATTGTTTTTTACTGGTAGCAAAAACTTGAATATACGGCGTAGTAAGACCCAGGGAGTTTGATATTTCTGTATTGTTATTTTTCTGATTTATCTTGCTTTGAGTTGCCTGATCAAAATTTGTAATAGCGGTTATTTTAACTTTGGCGGTGCCTTGTTTTAACATGCCTAATTTATAAGCAGCGCTATAAGATAAGTCAATAATACGAGATTGATGGAAAGGGCCACGGTCATTAACCCTGACGACAACGGACTTGTTATTCGCTAAGTTAGTAACCGTTAAATAAGTAGGTAAAGGTAAGTTTTTATGTGCAGCGCTCATTGCGTACATGTCATAAATTTCACCATTAGAAGTTAAGTGGCCATGAAATTTGTTACCGTACCAAGAGGCAAGACCAATTTGTTCAAAATCTTTAGCACTGGTTAGAACCTGATAGTGCTTACCGCGTACTTGATAATCTTTATTTCCGCCACGACTATACGGCTCTGCACGAGCAATAGCATCCTTTAATTCCGCTTTTGATGGTAGGCGTGCTGGCGTACTGTCATCGCTATGTTGATATCGACCGGAACTACAAGCAGTTAAAGCAAGCAAAGAGACTATTAAAACGATTGAACGAATGTTATCCATATTTTTTATCAATACTTTTATCAATGTTAGTCAGTATATTAATGAGAATAAGTTAATGGTAATCCATTAAACGTGAAAACGTCGATGGGTACTTATTGCCATTAACAGACCAAAGCCAGCCATTAACGTTACAATAGAGGTACCACCATAACTCACTAGAGGAAGTGGTACACCAACAACAGGTAAAATGCCTGAAACCATGCCAATATTCACAAAAACATAAACAAAAAAGGTTAGGGTTATACTGCCAGCGAGTAACTTAGTAAATGCATGTTGGGCATTAACGGCAATCCACAAACCACGCATAACAATAAGTAAATAGACGGTAAGTAATATCGCGACACCAATTAAACCAAACTCTTCACTAAATACCGCAAAAATAAAGTCAGTATGACGTTCAGGTAAAAATTCAAGTTGTGATTGTGTACCTTGCAACCAGCCTTTGCCTTCAATGCCACCAGAGCCAATGGCTATTTTAGATTGTATAATGTGGTAACCAGAGCCGAGAGGGTCTTGTTCAGGATTTAAGAAAGTTAAGACTCGTTGTCTTTGATAGTCTTTCATCAAAAACATCCATAAAATAGGCGCAAAAGCAGAAGCTAAACCAGCACAAACACCAATGAGTTTCCAACTAGCACCGGCAAGGAAAATAACAAAAATACCTGAGCTAGCGATTAATAATGATGTACCTAAATCGGGCTGTTTAGCAATAAGTAAAGTAGGTAATAATACCAAAATAAACGCAAAAATTACGGTAGAAATTTTGACAGGTAAATTACTTTGACTAACAAACCAAGCGATCATAATAGGTACAATCAGTTTCATTATCTCCGAGGGCTGAAACTTCATAAAGCCTAAATCTAACCAACGTTGTGCTCCTTTACCCACATGACCAAAGAGCAAAACACTTATCAGCATTAACAGGCCTAAGACAAAAACGGGTACAGCCCATTTACGGTAAAGAAGTGGCGGTATTTGTGCAATGACAAGCATGACCACTAAACCAACCGCTAAACTTCTCGCTTTACGATAAACAATTGCTATATCTTGTCCATCAGCGCTATATACAATAAATAAGCCCAATGCCATTAAAGTGAGTATGCCTATTAATAAAGGGAAGTCGATGTGAAGTTTTTGCCATAGACTACGTGCTTGTTGTACTTCTTGTCCTGTACTACGCATTAGTCAGCCTCTTGTGAATTTATTCTGGGAAAAATAATTGCTTGACCAGGCTGTTGGTGGGCATGATTTTCATGATCTACCAGTGCGGTATCATTCGTTGACTTTTTTCGTCTGTTTTTTAACGGTTTTGTCGGTTTTAATTTAGTTTCAATGACTCTGTCACCAAAATACTGATCCATAATTTGTCTAGCAACGGGGCCTGCATTTCGACCACCACCACCATCAGCAACATTCTCAATCGCGACAGAAACCACTATTTCAGGTTTATCAAAAGGGGCGAATGCAATAAACATCGCATTATCACGTTTGTTCTCACTGGTTGTCTTCGCATCATATTTTTTACCCTGTTCACGTCGAGCAACTTGCGCTGAGCCAGTTTTACCTGAAGCATCGTATTTGCTGCCTTTAAAGGGGACGTATGCTGTTGCTCTAGCCTTTTGCGCTGTGTTATGCATAGCATCAAGTACTAATCCCCAGTTTTTGTGTTGCTTTAATACAATAGGTGCCTGAGGCTCATAGACTATCGGCGTTTTTTGGTAAGTTGCTTGATTATTCTCATCAAATAGTAGTTCATTCGTCGCTTGTAATAAATGAGGGATTTTACGCTCACCATGGTTAACAAGTGTCGTTAAGGCCTGAGTTAATTGAAGTGGTGTTGCTGTCCAAAAACTTTGCCCTATACCTACAGATAGTGTTTCACCTGTATACCAATCTTGATTATAACGTGCGCGTTTCCATTCAACGCTAGGCATAATGCCTCTACTTTCTTCATGGATATCAATACCTGTTCGTTCACCAAAACCGAAATTCTCCATCGCTGTACTAATTTTTGTGATGCCTAATTTGAAAGCTAAGTGAAAAAAGTAAATATTACAGGATTTTTCTATCGCCTTGGTTAAATTAACAAAACCATGTCCCCAGGGTGCCCAATCGCGATATTTATTTGGTAAGCCCTTCAGTTGATAGAAACCAGGATCCCATACCTCAGTTTCAGGAGTAATAATTCCCTCTTCTAAGCCTGTAAGTGCTAAAAATGGCTTAACTGTTGAAGCGGGTGGGTAACCTCGTACGCCACGATTGATAAAAGGGGAGTCCTTTGAGTCGCGTAACTTGTTGTAATCTTTATAACTAATGCCATGAACAAATAAATTACCATCATAACTTGGGTTAGAATACATAGCTAATATTCCGCCTGTGCGGGGATCCATCGCAACAACCGCACCTCGCTTACCAGAAAGAGCACGTTTAGCAATCATCTGTAATTCAATATCAAGGGTTAAATATAAATCTTTACCGGGAGTTGGAGGTGTGTAATCTAAGGTACGAATAATACGGCCTTGATTGTTAATTTCTACCTTTTGATGACCAATACTACCGTGTAAGATATCTTCATAGTATCTTTCTATACCCAGTTTACCTATTGCGTGAGTGGCGGCATAGTTTTCGGATTTTCCTTGCTCTTCAAGTTTATTTTCATCTTTTTTATTGATACGTGCAACATAACCTAAATTATGCGTTGTTAAATCAGCAAAGGGATAATAACGTTTTAAACGAGCATCGACGAAAAAACCAGGGAATTTGTGCTTATTAACTGAAAATAATGCGACTTGTTGGTCACTTAAACGAGAGTGTAATTCAATTTTTTTAAAGCGTCGTTTGCGTTTCATTGCTTTAAAAAATTTATCTTGTTGCTCTGTATTGATACCAAGCAATTCACTTACTTGAATGATGTTACTTTTGATGTTTTTCGCATCTTCAGGAATGATCGATAGGCTATAAACAGGTTTGTTATCAGCGAGCAGTACACCATTTCTGTCATAGATAAGACCACGATTAGGCGCAACAGGCAGTAGTTTAATTCGATTTGAATTAGAGCGAGTTTGATATTTTTCGAAAGACTCAACTTGCAGGTTGAATATATTACCTAAAAGTATAAGCAGAAGAATTACAACGCCTGCAAACGCGATAAAAGTACGTCGAGCAAAGAGGTTAGCTTCGGCGCTGTGGTTGCGAATAATAACGCGACGTGGAGCCACTATTTAATACCGTTAAAGAGTGGCATGGGCAAAAAATAAAAAGTGAATTTTCTATACTTATTCATCAATTCTTACTCATTGAATTCTTACTCATTGAAAATAAGTCATCGATAATTATTCTCTATGATATGGATGGTTAGTATTAACACTCCATGCACGATATAAACTCTCGGCAATTAACACCCTTACCATAGGGTGGGGTAATGTCAATGCAGATAAAGACCATTTTTGTTCAGATGCTTTAACGCAACTAGGAGATAAACCTTCGGGGCCACCCACAAGTAAAGCAACGTCACGGCCATCAAGTTGCCATGACTCAAGTTGTTTGGCTAACTTTGGTGTATCCCAAGGTTGCCCTGTTACTTCGAGAGTGACAATGCGGTTACCTTTAGGAATCGCATTAAGCAAAAGTTCCCCTTCTTTGGCAAGTATTCTGCTAATATCGGCATTTTTACCGCGTTTTCCAGCAGGTATCTCGACTAAGTTAAAACTTAAATCACGCGGAAAACGACGAGTATATTCGTTAAAACCTTGGGTAACCCATGCGGGCATTTTTACGCCGACGGCATATAATGTTAATTTCATTAGTGTATAATCGCGGTTAACGCTGTGGCGATAAGGTTATTCTGCCCAAAGCTGCTCTAGGTTATATTTATCACGTTGTTCGTCAGTCATTGCATGGACGATAATATCGCCTAAATCAACTAACGCCCATTCACCTATATCATTACCTTCCATGCCAAGAGGTTCTTTACCTTCGGCACGACATTCCATCGCAATAGATTGTGCAATAGATTTGACGTGACGGTTAGAGTTACCTGAGCAGATAATCATATAATCGGCGAAACTTGCTTTATCGCTAATGTTAAGCGCGATAATATCTCGGCCTTTCATGTCTTCAATTTTTTCAATAACGAATGCTTTAAGTTGTTCAGTTTGCAAGGTGTTCTTCCTATATATACGAAAAGTGCAGGGTGTTTCATGCACTTATTTTGTGTGTCCGTTAAAATAACAGCAATAATACTTCAATATTAACACTTTTTATGAACATACCCAAGCAACGGATTAACGATAAAGCTGATTTTGTTCGATAAAGTTCATTACGCTAGCAGAAAGTTGTAAGTGGGTACTTAGATTGCGCTGCAACTTGCTTCGAATATCTGTTGAGGAGATATCAATAGCCATTGGTTTAGTAAAGATTATTGCGCCGGAATTTATATTCTCTATTTCGGCTAAGCTACTTACTTGGTGTTTGCTTAATAGTGTTTTGGTCTCACTATTTAGTTGACTTAAATCGTAGTCTGGTCGGGTATTTACCACTAAGTGGCATAGTTTTAATATTTCTTGGTAGTGATGCCAAGTGGTGAATGTGAGTAATGAGTCCATACCAACAATAAAATACAAACGCCGCTCAGGGAACTCTTGTTTTAATTCTTTTAATGTATCAACGGTATAAGAGTGTTCGTGCCGTTGAAGTTCTCTTTTATCACACTCAAATAATTCATTCTCTTTACAGGCTAATTCTACCATAGTCGAGCGTTGTTCTGGATTTGCTGTTGGTAGACTATCAACAGTGTTTTTATGTGGCGGGATATGAGCAGGAATAAAAAGTATTTTTGTTAAGTTTAAATACTGAGCAGTCGCTTGTGCTGATTGAGTGTGTCCCAAGTGTATGGGATCAAATGTACCACCATAAATACCGATACTTTCAGTTTGACTAGTTATTAATTGATTACCCACTAATTCCTTAACCATAAGACAGACTTAAATGTTGCGTTTTTTCTCCGTGATATAGCGTGACGCATAAATCGGCAAATAGAATAAAAATATCAAATTCACTGCTTGTTTTACTTAATAAATCAATATCACTTATACGAGCCATAGCACGTCTAACATTAGCAAAACTGATATGGGTTAAAGCATGTTGATAAAGTAGTTTTCGTTTGTCCCAAACACGATGTTCTTTATAAATTGTAGCAAGGGAGTCTCCTCGTGTTAGCTGCTCTAACATAGTATGAAGTTGAGTTATTTCTTTGTGAAAAACCCAAATAAGCTGTGCTGGCGCTGTTCCTTCTTGCTTTAACTGATCGAGCATAGTAATGCACTTCGCACAATCTCCTCGTAATAGTGCGTCTATAACTTGAAACGGATTAAACTTTGCTTGTTTGATCACTAACTGCTCAACCTGATCAAGGTTTATTAATTGTTGACCGAAAAGTAACGATAACTTTTGTAATTCTTGTGCAAGCGCGGGTAAATTACCCTCAAAGAGATCTATTAATAAAGCACTAACTTCTGAAGAAAAATTAAGCTGGAGTTGTCTTGTTTGTTGATTTAACCACTGCGACATGCCTTTTAGTTCAATATCGTATAAAGGTAGGTAACAACCTAACTGCGTTAAATTTTTAAACCACTTTCTATTAGCGGATGCCGCATCGAGTTTTGCACCGTGAAAGATAAATATTACATCTTGCGGACTATGGGAAGATTTTGCATCCGAAGTTAAACGCTCAGCTAAAGCAAGTAATGCTTTGTTACCAGCATCGCCTACTTTAACGCTAGTTAACTCAACTTCGATGATACGTTGACTGGCAAATAAGCTTAATGCTTGGTATTCGTCCATCAATTGTTGCCAGTCAAAGCTGTTGTCACTACTAAAGCGTATTAGTTCACTAAATCCTTGCCGTTTGGCCTGTTCTTTAATCACAGCGAGACTATCATTTTTTTGCCAAGGCTCATCACCAAAAACCAACCACACGGGAATAAAACCTCGTGTTAATGTTTGGGGGAGTTGGTTATGGTAAATTTTCATTAAAGCCTATTTACTGTGGTAATAGTCGATAGTAACAGTTGCTGATAATCGTTGTCGTAGTGAGAATTAACGTTGAATTCTTGCCATATCGCGTAACATTTTATCGCTGGCCGCTGTTCTCATTTCGCTGAGTAATAATGATAACTCTCGACTTTTTGCTAGGGCAAAGTTAGGATCGTCTTGATAATCACGATAAAGTTCGAAACGGAAATTTTGAGCATCTTCACCACTAAAGCGCAGTTGATAATGGACAGAATATATTAACTCATATTCAGCTACTTGACCGTTTGGAAAAACCGATAAGGTTCTTCTATCTAATTTATCAGAGATAATACGAAGCTCGGGAACATCTAATTTTGAATGCTTTAAAACCTCTACTTGATTCCGAGTTAAATGTAATTTAACTAACCGTGTTAACTCACCGTGTACATCGCTCGAACTAACATACAAAGTTTGTAACTCGTCATCAAGTAAATAATCACCGCGTAATTGGAAACCACAAGCCGATAAAAGGCCTGTGGTCATTAATGCGATACATAAAGGTTTTAGCAATGATCTTAATATCACGTTAAAAAAATCCTATTTAAACATGAGTAATCACCTTGAGTAATCACCACTAGTTAGCAACAATGTTAAGTAATTTACCAGGGATATAAATCACTTTACGTATCGTTTTATCTGTCGTAAATTTCAATACGCCCTCATCATTTAAACCTAAAGATTCAATACTCTCTTTACTTGCATCTGCAGCCACGGTTATTTTTGCACGTAATTTACCGTTGACTTGAACTATGATTAGCTTTTCATCTTCAACTAATGCTGTTTTATCAATAATTGGCCATGGAGCATCTTCAACATGACTATCACTGTTGCCTATTTCAAGCCATAAATGATGACACAAATGTGGGGTAATAGGTGTCAGCATTAATATAACGGAACGCACCGCTTCAATCATAACGGCTTTATCTTCAACAGAATCAAGCTTAGCCTTGTTCAAGTGGTTCATCAGTTCCATGATAGCGGCAATGGCGGTATTAAACGTATTACGACGGCCAATATCATCAGTGACTTTTTCAATAGTTTTGTGTAACTCACGACGTAACTTTTTTTGTTCGTTTGTTAAAGTAAGTGTTGTAATACAAGGTAGCTCAGTACCCGCAGCAGCTTCGATTAAATCGTGGGTTAACTTGTAAACACGTTTAACAAAACGATGCGCGCCTTCAACACCGGCATCAGACCATTCTAGTGTTTGCTCTGGCGGTGAAGTAAACATGATAAATAAACGCACAGTATCAGCGCCGTATTTAAGAATAACTTCTTGCGGGTCAATGCCATTGTTTTTAGATTTTGACATCTTGCTCATACCGGCAGAAAGCACTGCTTCACCGTCAAGTTTACTTACCGCTTTAACTATTTCGCCTTTATCGCTCCGCTCTAATACTTCCACATCGCTCGGTGCAATCCAGTCTTGAGCGCCATTATCTGCTTCACGGTAATAAGTTTCAGCTAAAACCATACCTTGGCATAATAATTTTTTAAAGGGTTCGTCACATTTTACTAAACCAACATCACGTAATAGTTTATGAAAAAATCGAGAGTAGAGTAAATGTAAAATAGCGTGCTCGATACCACCAATATACTGATCTACAGGCAACCAATAATTGGCTTTTTCTGGATCAAGCATTTGAGTATCGTCGTTTGGTGAACAATAGCGCGCGTAATACCAAGATGATTCCATAAAGGTATCAAAGGTATCGGTTTCACGTAAAGCATCTTCACCATTATATGTGGTTTTTGCCCACTCTGGGTTGTTTTTGATAGGTGAGGTAACACCATTCATCACAACATCTTCTGGCAGTACTACCGGCAGTTCACTTTCAGGCACAGCGACAGACTCGCCATTAGCAAGGTTGATCATTGGGATAGGTGTGCCCCAATAACGTTGACGTGAAACCCCCCAGTCGCGTAAACGGTAGTTAGTGGTTATTTTACCTTTGTTTTCGCTAATTAACTTATCGCTGATGGCTTTAAAAGCTTGTTCTGAATCTAAGCCATCAAATTCACCTGAATTGATTAACGTAGACTTTTCTGTAATCGCAGCCTGACTAATATCATCACCATCTTGACCAGCAATAACTTGTTTTATTGTTAAATTGTATTTCTCGGCAAATTCATAATCACGTTGATCGTGACCCGGTACTGACATGACTGCACCTGAGCCATAATCCATTAAAACAAAGTTGGCAGCCCATACGGGGACTAGCTCACCTGTAATTGGGTGAATAGCTTTAAGGCCGGTATCTACCCCTTTTTTCTCCATTGCTGCCATATCGGCTTCGGTAGTTTTACTATTTTTACATTCATCAATGAATGCTGCTAAATTTGGATTGTTTTTTGCCGACTCAAGTGCTAATGGATGCTGTGCTGCTAAAGCGACATAAGTAACACCCATTAAAGTATCAGGGCGAGTGGTGTAGATATCGAAACTTTCGTTTGAGGCTTTACCTGAAGCATCAGCCACGTCAAATGTCATTTCGACACCTTGTGAACGACCAATCCAGTTACGCTGCATCGTTTTAACTTGTTCAGGCCAATCGGTTAATTGATCTAAGTCATCAAGTAACTCTTCGGCGTAATCAGTAATTTTAATAAACCACTGTGGGATCTCTTTACGTTCAACAATAGCGCCAGAGCGCCAACCACGGCCATCGATTACCTGCTCGTTTGCTAATACTGTTTGATCCACTGGATCCCAATTAACGGTCGCATTCTTCTTATAAACTAAGCCTTTTTCGAAAAGCTGAGTAAAAAACCATTGCTCCCAACGGTAATAATCTTGTTTACAAGTTGCTAATTCACGATCCCAATCGTAGCCAAATCCAAGAGACTTTAACTGGGTTTTCATGTAATCAATATTCTCATATGTCCACTTGGCGGGTGCTGAGTTATTTTTAATTGCCGCATTTTCAGCGGGTAAACCAAAGGCATCCCAACCCATAGGTTGCATTACATTTTTACCTTGCATGCGTTGAAAGCGAGAAATAACATCACCGAGACTATAATTGCGCACATGACCCATGTGTAACCGACCACTTGGGTAAGGAAACATGGCTAAACAATAAAATTTCTCTTTGCCCTGTTTCTCTACGGCTTTAAAGGTGTTGTTATCAGTCCAAAATTTTTGTACTGTGGCTTCAATCGTTTGCGGGTTATAAATGGCTTCCATTAAGGTTTTCTCAAATCTATTTAATAGTGGTTAATTATCGACGTAGAATACCTTATCTGGCTAGGTAACAACAAGCTTAATTGTGAACTTTGTCTATACTAAAAGTAGGGCAAGTTAAGGAGAAAAGTGATGAAACAACAAAATGATTATTTTGCTGATATTTACCAAAAACTTAATACTTGGCTAAATGAAGTAAAAGAAGAGCAAACACCACAGATAAATGAATTTGTAAAACAGGCCCGTCTGTATGCTAATGCGGCTGAAACAATGTCAGCCGAAAAGCTACATCAGTTTACCGAAAATCTTAAATATGACTTGCATGACTTTTATCAACAAAATAGTGCAGAGGTTAAACACTCTGTTTATCTTGGTCTATTAAATGAGGCTTTGTGGGATAATCTTGCCAAACTCACTGATAAGTCTCAAGTTGAGTGGGCTGAACTCGTCGATGATTTTAACCATAATGGTCACTATCAACTTGGCGATATTATTGGTTTTGGTGAGCTTGAATGCCAAAAATGCCACCAAACCATTCAGATCACACATTGTAGTGAATTAGGTGTTTGTGCCAAATGTGGCGGCGAAAGTTTTATCCGACAGCCATTAACGCCATAATCGTAAACGTACTTTTTCAAATTTTTGTTAGAGGTCACTTGTCGGTAAAAGTACGAACAAGTAAACTAGCCTTATTGTTGATACCCATATTTTCAAGACAACCTTTAATATAAACAGCCAATATTTCAAGGATATACATGAGCAAAGCGACTAGCGTAACTCTTTCTGTTGTAAAAAAAACTCGAGTTGAAACCAGCTCATTAACTTCTCCTTTATCTCCACAGCTATTTTCTAAAAAATCATTAATCAAAAATGCAAGTGAAAACAGTACTCAACACTTTGTCGGACATGAACGTGCTAAAGAAGCGTTAGCCTTTGGTTTATCAATGTCAGCAATAGGCTTTAATGTTTTTGCTATGGGAGAACATGGTACTGGGCGTCAAACGTTAATCAAACAAATGTTAACGACATTAGCGTTAAAAAAAAATGCACCAGATGAATGGTGTTATATCAATAACTTTGATGAGAGCCATATCCCCTTAACCCTATCGGTAGACTCTGGTGAAGGCAAAGCTTTATTAAAAAGCATGAACAAATTTATTGATGGTTTATTAGATCTATTTCCTGAAATATTTGATAACCCAGGTTATCAACGACAGAAGTCAGCTATTGATCGTGAGTTTAATCAAAAGTACGATCAAGCAATTGCTGTCGTTGAAGAGATCGCATTAAAAGACGATGTGGTTTTGTATGAAGAAAATGGTGAAGTCGGTTTTTCACCACTTGTCGATGGCAAGCCGCTAAACGATAAAGAGTTTGCAAGCCTAAAAGAAGCCGATAGAACTAAATTTTATCAAATATTAAGTGAATTAGAAAATGTACTAACAGAACAGTTACTTGAATTACCTCAATGGAAAAGACATTCAAGTGATACATTAAGACAATTAAAATACGATACAGCAGAGCAAGGAATTAAACCTTATTTGACTGAGCTGGAAAAAGAATATGGCGGTAACCCAGATGTTTTGGCGTATATAGCTAAAGTTAAGAATCATGTAGTGGATGCGGTATTAGAAATTTTAGTCAGTGATGCTGAAGATACTGCAACAGATAAAGAACTACGAAAGTTGCTGGTCGAGCTATTTCTACCGAATCTTTTGTTATCAAATGATAATGTAGAAGGTTCTCCTGTTATATACGAGCAAAATCCTACCTATCAAAATTTATTCGGTCATGTTGACGTTGCTAGTTTTCAAGGAGCAAGCTACACCAGTTATCGCTTAATTCGCCCCGGTGCTCTACACAAAGCAAATGGAGGGTATTTGTTACTTGATGCGGATAAGGTTTTAACGCAGCCCATGGTCTGGTCGCGTTTGAAACTGGCACTTAAAACAGGACAGATCACGATAGAAAACCCTTACTCAGAATACAGTCAAGCAAGTGCTTATAGCTTACAGCCTGAAAAAATCCCCTTGCAAGTTAAAGTCGTATTATTAGGCGATGCTGAGATTTATTATACGCTGCAAGACTACGACCAAGAATTTACTGAATTGTTTAGAGTACTCGCTGATTTTGATCGTCATTTAGACAAAAATGATGATAATTTAATCGCCTTTGCAGAGCTCATTCGTCAACGTGCCGATAAATATAATTATCCTGAAATAAGTGATAAAGCGGTACTTGAATTAGTACGTTACGCCCTAAGACGAGGCGAACACCAACACAAAATATCAGCTAATATTGTACAAGTTAATGATTTACTTGATGAAGCTAATTATTGTTGGCAAAAACAAGGTGCGACAGGTGTTTTAACTGCTGAACATATTGCGATGGCACAAGCAGCTAAAAAACGTCGTATTGGCCGTTTAAGTGAAACTTGGCTTAGTGAAATTAAAGAGCAACAAGTGCTTATTAGCACGGATGGTAACTTTGTTGGTAAAGTGAATGGTTTAACGGTTTTAGAGATTGGTGACAGTGTTTTTGGCACACCGGCACGTATTACTGCAACGGTTTATGCTGGTAGTGATGGTGTTACTGATATTGAACGAGAAGTCGATTTAGGTAAATCCATTCATTCTAAGGGCGTATTGTTATTGACTGGGTATTTAGGCCATAAATATGGGCAAAACTTTCCAGTTTCAATTTCAGCGAACATTGCCATTGAACAATCATATGGCCATATTGATGGAGATAGTGCCTCTATGGCTGAACTGTGTGCGCTTATTTCTGCCATTACATTATTGCCTATCGATCAAAGCCTAGCTATCACGGGCTCAATAAACCAGCATGGTGAAGTACAGTCTATTGGTGGCGTTAATGAAAAAATTGAAGGTTTCTTTCAGCTCTGTTTAGATAAAGGTTTAACGGGTAAACAAGGGGTTATTATCCCAAAAACGAATGTTATTAACTTAATGTTAAATACGGAAGTAATTAATGCCGTTGACCGAGGAGAGTTCTCTATTCATGCTGTTGAAAGCATAGACCAAGCGCTGGAGCTATTGATGAATACTAGTGCTGGTACTATTAGCCGAACTGGCCGCTACCCGCGTAAATCAATTCATGGTCTAGCATTAGATAAACTTGAAAATTTTGCTGATATCCTTAACGGTAGTGAAGAGTAGGTTTTTCTACTTATTTATTAAGTTATCTCGGATATTTTCCCACTGATTATATAAAGAATGCTCTCTACTTTAAAAATATTTTTAGAGTAGGGAGGCGGTATAAACTTTTCTGACAGCTAGTTTAATTTTAGTTTGTTTTTTGATCACGCTTTGCATGTAAATTGTACTGTTCGATGCTTTGGAGTATAGTTGTTAACAATATAGCAACAACTTTAAGCAATAAGATATCCTATGCTGGAATTCTCAACGGAAGAGTTAGATTTTTTCCAAGACATTTTTACCGAATGCCCATCCGTTAATGATTTTGTTGAAAAAGAAAATCAACTCAGTATTCAGACTCAAATCCCCGCAAGTCTAAAAAAAGTCTTAGGTGCTAGCCAGTTAACTCTGCTCGCAGAAATAAGCCATTATCAACTTTGGTTTCCGGTAAAATTAAATATTAATCAATCAGGCGAATTTTGCCCTGATTTAGGTACTCCAGAAATTATTGATGTCCAGGGCAATGAACGAAGTTGGCGAATAGCAGCACCAGAAAACATTTCATTTTTTAATGTTTGCCAAGATCAAGAGATTGAAATTCTTTCGCTTTCTAGTTCTGGTATTACGTTAAAACTCACTAATTCAGCAAACGCTGCCATGTTGTTTAAACAACCTTCACTAGAGATGCGTTTACCAAACGAGCCTCCGGTTACTTTTGCTTTAGACCTTGTTCGAAGCGAAAAGAACCTCATTTCAGCAAAATTTAAAAACTTTAATAAGGGTAGAGATTCATTAAGGAAGTTTCTATTTGACTCCCATAAAGCAAAATACTCAGGCCTTTATCAAGATGTTATTTTGTAGTATTACTTGCATTGCACATGTTTGTCTGTATAATGCGCGCCTCGATAAAGAGATGTTTTTTTTTAACCTTCAAGTGATTTGCTAGTGCAAACCGAAGAAGAAGTTAGAAAAATCGAAATGAGTGGGGTTTTACCGCCCAATAGACTTGCCCAGCTAATTTATCCCTAGAATTAGCATGAAATATAGCGTCCAAAGAACGTTATGCGCCTAAAGTCTTCCTGGTGGTTTCCTCGTATATGTACGCAGGTTAAGACTTAGCAATTAAAAATCAATATGAATATGCTTCTATTTTACTTACATAAAATAGCGGTAGCATTGTGATTGGTTTTTAACACTGCCCAAAAGTAATATACCTGCCTTGAGAAGATGAAAATTATTTATGACTGATCAAAAAATTAAAACTGAAACTGAAGCTGTGGCTTTCGCCTCTTTAGGCTTACCTGAAAATTTATTATCTGCAGTTCTTTCTATTGGTTTCAGCTCTGCTACCGATATTCAAGCGCTAACTATCCCGCCTTTACTTGCTGGTAAAGACGTATTAGGTGAAGCACAAACAGGTACGGGTAAAACTGCTGCCTTTGGTTTACCTGCATTAGCAAAAATTGATACCTCAATTAGAAAACCACAATTAATGGTTTTAGCACCGACACGTGAACTAGCAATGCAAGTTGCTGAAGCAATTGAATCTTTCGGTAAAGACATGAAAGGATTACGTGTTGCTACATTATACGGTGGTCAATCTTATGGACCACAATTTCAACAATTAGAGCGTGGAGCACAAGTTGTTGTTGGTACACCAGGTCGTTTAATGGACCACTTACGTCGTAAAAGCCTTAAATTAGACGAATTAAAAGTATGTGTACTTGATGAAGCTGATGAAATGTTAAATATGGGCTTTTTAGAAGACATTACATGGACGCTTGATCACGTTCCTGATAATACACAAATGTGTTTATTTTCAGCAACAATGCCACCAGCTATTCGTAAAATTGCTAACCGTTTCTTAAAGAAGCCTGAGCATATTAAAGTTGCTGCTGTTAAAAAAGCTAAAGCTAACATTACTCAGTATGCATGGAAAGTTAGTGGCATCACTAAAATGACAGCACTAGAGCGTATTGCTGAAGTTGTTGAATACGATGCGATGATTATTTTTGTTCGTACTCGTAACGATACTGTTGATATTGCCGAAAAATTAGAGCGTGCCGGTTACCCTGCATTAGCACTAAATGGTGATTTGAACCAAGCACAGCGTGAACGTTGTATTGACCAAATGAAATCTGGAAAATCATCTATCTTAGTTGCGACTGACGTTGTTGCACGTGGTTTAGATATTCCACGCATTTCATTAGTAATTAACTACGACTTACCTGGTGATAACGAAGCATACGTTCACCGTATCGGTCGTACTGGTCGTGCTGGTCGTGAAGGTATGTCAATTGCTTTTGTACGTCCACGTGAAATGTACTCAATTCGTCATTATGAACGTTTAACGTCGGGTACAGTGCTTAACTACGATTTACCAAATATTCAAGACATCGGTAAAATACGTATTGAGCGTACTCGTGTTGAAGTTGCAAAAATTGTTGCAGATAAAGATATCTCAAGCATGCGTGAAATTGTTGAAGCGATGGCTGCAGAGTCTGAAGTTTCTATGGTTGACCTTGCCGCAGCATTACTTTTCCAAAAGCAAATGAAGCAACCACTACAACCAAAAGAAGATCCTAAGCCTCGACGTGATACACGTGAACGTAACGACCGTGGTAACGATCGTAACAGCCGTGGCAATGACCGAAATAGTCGTGGTAATGACCGCAATAGTCGTGGTAATGATCGAAATGACCGTGGCGCACGTGAAGAAAGACCACGTAAAGCTAAAGTGAATCGCAGCGATGTTGATTGGCAAACTTACCGCCTAGAAGTGGGTAAAGAACATGGCGCACGTCCTGGTGATATTGTTGGCGCGATTGCGAATGAAATCTCTCTTGACAGTAGTTATATTGGTGCGATTAACTTACATGAAAAACATAGTTTTGTGCAATTACCAAAAGGCATTCCTGCAGACTTATTTAATCAATTAAAAGGTGTGCGTGTTCGTCGTCAACCGTTGGCAATTACTACTTCTGATGAAGCTATGGCAAAACCCCAACCTGGTCGTCGTACTGAGCGAGCTCCTCGTAATAATTAATAATTTAAAAATTAATTATACCGATAGATGAAAAAAGCGCCATATGGCGCTTTTTTTATATCTATTAACGCTAGATTCCTTAATTTTGGTATTAAATTGTAATTTATTATGTTCACCACCTTGTTTGCGTAATGCTTTTTCTATTACTATAGAGCAACTTAAAATTATGTGAACTTCTCTTTGCCAATGCCAAGTACTCCTTATAAACACACCATAAGAGTTTATTATGAAGATACTGATGCTGGCGGCATTGTTTATTACGCTAATTATTTGAAATTCTTTGAGCGTGCTCGAACAGAATGGTTACGAGAAATAGGCATTAACCAACAATTTTTTTTGCAACAAAAACTCGGTTTTGTGGTCAGAAGAGTCGAAATGGATAATCTTGCTTCTGCAAAACTTGATGATCTGCTAGAAGTCGATTCAAGTATTATTACTTTGAAACGTGCTAGCTTGATCTTTCAACAACAAATTTTTAATCAAACACAACAATTGCTTTGTACCGCTGAGGTGCGTGTTGCTTGTGTTGATTTTAATAACAATAAACCCTGTGCTATCCCTGAATCTATACTTGGAGCGTTTAAACGTGTCAGCTGAAATTTCTTTTTTCCATTTGTTTCTAGAAGCAAGCATCTTAGTACAATTTGTTATGCTCACCTTGCTTGCTTTTTCTGTTGTTTGTTGGGCAATGATTTTTCAGCGTCGAAAAATATTAAAAACTGCTGCGACAGAGTTAAAATCTTTTGAAGATAAATTTTGGAGTGGTGCCGATTTAAGCAAACTTTATAGCGAAATTTCTGCAAAAGGACAGACACAAGGCATTGAAAGTCTGTTTATTGCGGGCTTTAAAGAGTTTGCCCGTTTACGTAAAAGTCATATAGATAACTCACAAATTATAATTGATGGCACTCACCGTGCTATGCGTGTTGCTTTGTCAAGAGAGGTAGACAGTTTAGAAACTCACTTACCTTTTATGGCAACCGTTGGTTCTATTAGTCCATATATTGGCTTATTCGGAACAGTATGGGGGATCATGAATTCATTTATTGCCCTAGGTGCAGTTAAACAAGCAACATTGCAGATGGTAGCGCCAGGTATTGCTGAGGCTCTAATTGCCACAGCAATGGGGTTATTTGCTGCTATTCCTGCAGTAATGGCTTTTAATCGCTTTAGTCATCAAGTTGAAAAGCTAGAAAATAGTTATGGAAACTTTATGGACGAATTCTCTAGTATTTTACAGCGCCAATCGGCAGGCGAGCAATTAGCTAAGTAAGGCAATAGTATGTATCAAAGAGTTAGACGCCGTAAAGTGGCTGAAATTAATGTTGTGCCTTATATCGATGTCATGTTGGTATTACTTATTATTTTTATGGTAACTGCGCCGCTAATCACTCAAGGTGTAAAAGTTGATTTACCCCAAACAGATGCAGAGCCATTAGATGAAGATAGCAAAACGCCTCTGGTAGCAAGTATTGATGCGCAAGGGCGTTATTATTTAACGGTTGGTGCTAATGATAAAGAGCCGATGTCGGCAGAAGAAGTTGCTACTCTAGTGAAAGCACATTTAGCTCTCGAACCAGGTACGCCAGTTGTTGTTAATGGCGACGGCGCGGTTTCTTATGATGCAGTTATTCAATTAATGGTGTTATTGCAAAATGTTGCTGGTGTGCCTTCAGTTGGTTTAATGACGGATTCTGTGGAGTAGTCGTGTGAGTCAGAACTTTTTTGTTAAATCTACTTATATTAAAGCACTGTGGTTAAGTATTGCTTTACATGTATTGTTAGTGCTTGGTCTATTTGTCGGGGATTTTTCATCGAAGCCTAAACCTACGCCAACACCGGTTAGCCAAACGGCTGAACCAATAAAAGCGGTTGTGGTTGATAAGGCCAAGTTTGAGCAAGCTATTAATAAAATTAAAAAGCAGAAGTTAGATGATAGGGCCGCAGAAAAGAAACGTCTTGCGACTATCGAACGCCGCGCTAATGACGCAAAGAAACGTCGTGCTAAAGAAGAGGCACGCATTAAAAAGTTAGAAAAACAGCGTAAGAAAAAAGAACAAGAAAAAATAAAAGCTGATAAAGCAGCAAAAACCTCACAAGCAAAAGCGGCAAAAGCTGAAAAAATACGCCAGCAAAAAGAACAAGAAAAACAAAAGTCTGAGAAAGCAGCGGCTGAAGCTCGTTCTAAAAGAATAAAAGCAGAAGCAGCAGCGAAAAAAGCTGATGACTTACGTAAGAAAAAAATAGCAGAACAAAAACGTAAAGCAGAAGCCGCAAAAAAACAAGCCCAATTAGATGCGATACTTGCGGAGCAAATGGCGGCAGAAATGGCGACACGTAATAAGGCTCGTCAACAGCAAGTAATGTCGGAGATACAGCGTTACTCTGCATTGATTACTCAGAGTATCACTCGAAATATGATTCAAGATCGTAGCACTATGACAGCTAAGTCTTGCAAATTGGTCATAAGTTTAGCACCATCAGGTAATGTGCAGTTTGTTACCGCAGGTGATGGTGATAGAATTGTCTGTGATGCTGCTAAAACCGCCATTTATAAGGCAGGGACCTTACCTGTATCCAAAGATCCAGAAGTATTTAAAGCAATGCGTAAAATCGCGGTAACTGTGGCACCTGAATTTTAACAAAACGGCTTTTATTATTGAGTAATAAAAGCTGAAAGGGAAAATAAAAAATAACAATGAAAATTAAATTATTATTAAGCGTTTTTATTACGTTAGCTATTTCAGTAACGTCAACTCGCGCAATTGCGGCTTTAGAGATTGTTATCACGGGTGGCATTGATAGTGCTCGCCCAATTGCAATTGTTCCATTTCAGTGGACTGGTCGTGGTGATGTTCCTGAAAGAATTTCAAAAGTGATCAGCGATGATCTACTGCGCAGTGGTAAGTTTAGCCCTGTTGCGCTCGATAGTTTTCCTCAAACCCCCTCATTGGCACAAAATGTAGATTATAGTGCTTGGGCTAGTTTGGGTGTGGAAGCGGTTGTTGTTGGTAAAATTAATGAAGTATCAATTGGTCAGTATCAAGTAAGTTATCAATTAGTTGATGTTATCCGCGGACAAATTACCGGTGGTCAAACATCAATGTTAAGCAACGGTGACTTAATTGAAACACAAGACCATATACTGGCGCAAAGTAGCGCTAATATTAACAGTAATCAATTTCGACGTTATGCCCATAGTATTAGTAATGTTGTTTATGAAAAACTAACGGGTAGTAAAGGGGCATTTTTAAGCAAAATTGCTTATGTTATTGTGCGTGATCAAGGAAAGTATCCTTATCAACTTGCTTTTGCTGATTACGATGGCTTTAATGAGCATGTATTGTTAAGTTCTAAAGAACCGTTAATGTCACCGTCATGGCATCCAAATGGTGAGCAACTTGTTTATGTTTCATTTGAAAATAGACAAGCCCAAATCCACACTATCGATATCTACTCTGGTGTAAGAACATTAATTAGCTCTTTTAAAGGTATTAATAGTGCACCACGTTTTTCTCCTGATGGTAAGAAAATGGCGATGGTTTTATCAAAAGATGGTAACCCCGATTTATATATTATGACCTTAGCGTCGAAAAAATTACGTCGCGTTACTCGAAATCGAGCCATTGATACTGAGCCAAGCTGGACACCAGATGGAAATTCATTAGTATTTAGTTCAGAACGGGGTGGAAAACCTCAGCTATATCGCGTAAATTTAGTCGATGGAAAAATTAGACGATTAACTTTTGATGGTGAAATGAACTTAGGTGGTTCAATTACACCGGATGGAAAGCATTTAATCATGGTAAATAGAACACGTGGTCAGTACCGTCTTGCTAAGCAGGAACTTAAATCTGGTTTATTTCAGGTTTTGACTGAAACACGTTTAGATGAATCTCCAAGTATTGCTCCTAATGGTGGTATGATTATCTACAGTACACTGCATAACAATCGACAAGTATTAGGTTTGGTGTCGGTAGATGGTCGTTTTAAGGCAAGGTTACCTGCACTCGACGGTCAAGTAAAAGCACCAGCTTGGTCACCACCTTTATAAAAAAGATAGACTAAGCGGTAAGGCAGTAATTAAAAGAACAATATAATAAGTAAAGATTAAATCGTAACTTAGAATTTTTAAATTCTCAATTTTTTGAAACAAAGGAAAATAAAATGCGCTTAAATAAAACAGTAAAAAGTTTAGCAATTGCTTTACCTCTTTTAGCTTTATCAGCTTGTAGCTCTAATTCAGATACAGACGAACAAAGCCAAGTAGATACTAATGCAGAAGTAACACAAAATGCTGAGCAAGATAGTGTTCAAGTAACTGCAGCAAAACGTGCAGCAGAAATAGAAGAACAAAAGCGCCAAGAGTTAGCTAAATTACGTTCAGAACATATTATTTATTTTGGTTTTGATGTATCTAACGTAAATGACGAATATGCAGCTATTTTAGATGCACATGCTAAATTCTTAAATGCTAACACTGATGTGAAAGTAGTTGTTGAAGGTCATGCCGATGAGCGTGGTACACCAGAATATAACATTGCTTTAGGTGAACGTCGTGGTAAAGCGGTTGCTACTTATTTAGAAAATATGGGTGTTAATGCTAACCAATTAAACGTAGTAAGTTACGGTGAAGAAAAGCCTATGATTAAAGACAGAAGTGAAAACGCTTTTGCTAAAAATCGTCGAGCAGTGTTAGTTTACTAAATTTTTAGTAAAACCTAGACCCAAAGGTAAATAAATGAAACTAAATAAAGTTTTATTTGGCATGATGTTTACTGCTAGCGTATTTAATGCGTTAGCAGCACAAGCGCCAGTTGTTGATGTTCGTTCAAGCTCTGTTGGCGCTAGTTCATTAACTGAGCAGTTAACTAATCTTGAGCGTAAGCTTGATTCGAGAAATCGAGCACAAGTTAATATTCAACGTCAGTTAGATCAATTACAGACTGAAATGAATGCATTACGTGGTGTAACTGAACTTCATACTCACAAGTTAAGCCAAGTACTTGAACGCCAAAGAGAGCTTTATCAAGAGCTTGATAGGCGAGTTAGCGAAGCATTGAAGCAAGTCAATACTGTACCAGCTAGTATTGCCGTTAATAATGCAGGTAATGCCAGTATCAGCTCAGGACAAGGTTATAGTAATAATTTAACAGAAAATGAAGCATATGATCGTGCACTTAACTTGGTATTAAAAGATAAGCGCTATGAACAAGCAATTCCTGAGTTTAGAGCCTTCAATAAAAGCTATCCGCAATCAAGTTATGCGCCAAATTCGCATTATTGGTTAGGACAATTACTTTTTAATAAAGGGGAATTGGCCGAAGCGACACAAGAATTTGAAGTTGTTGTTAAACAATATACTGATTCAGCTAAAAGACCTGATGCTTTATTAAAGCTTGGTATGGTTGCTCAAACGAAAAATGATAATAAAAGCGCAATAGCGCTATATCGTCAATTACTAAAAGAGTACCCTAGCTCAACTTCTGCAAAGTTAGCTAAACCCCGTTTAACCAGTTTGCAAAAATAATAAGGTAGTCAAATTATTATTAGTTAGTTTTATTGCTGATAAAACTAGCTGATTGCCTTGTTTTTAGTCGAACAGCCAATATTTTCAAAAAAAATGAAAGTTATTGTTGCACTTAAATATATTATGAGTATTATATGCCCCGCGTTGAGGCAGTAGCTTAACGCATCGGCGGCCGTTAGCTCAGTTGGTAGAGCAGTTGGCTTTTAACCAATTTGTCGAAGGTTCAAATCCTTCACGGCCGACCACTTTTTTACTTAACTAGGAATAGATGGGTAAAAACATTTAGAATGAAGCTAAGCGTTTGTTTAAGCATTCTAAAAATAGAATAAATTTTTGAAACGGCCGTTAGCTCAGTTGGTAGAGCAGTTGGCTTTTAACCAATTTGTCGAAGGTTCAAATCCTTCACGGCCGACCAATTTCAAAAATGTACAAGTATAAAATAATTAAAGCGGCCGTTAGCTCAGTTGGTAGAGCAGTTGGCTTTTAACCAATTTGTCGAAGGTTCAAATCCTTCACGGCCGACCACTTTAATTACAGTACAAGTACAAAAAACTAGAACGGCCGTTAGCTCAGTTGGTAGAGCAGTTGGCTTTTAACCAATTTGTCGAAGGTTCAAATCCTTCACGGCCGACCACTTCTAGTTAGTTAAAATCAATAGAATGAAAAAGACTATAATCTTAACCTTAAGAAACTAGTTTTTATTTTAATGATAAAGTTTATATTGTCGGCCGTTAGCTCAGTTGGTAGAGCAGTTGGCTTTTAACCAATTTGTCGAAGGTTCAAATCCTTCACGGCCGACCACTTAAACTTACTCCTCAAAAGTGAAATATACTACCCAAGCAAAGCCAAGTTTTTTAACCGTATTATTAAGTTACTTACACGGCTCAAATCTTTATCGCCATCACTCAGCTTATTTATTCACCCTTAAGTTTATATTTCAAAAGCTCAACAGTACCTCTCAGAAAAAGCCAAGGCCTTCAATCGTGAATCGAATAAAGTTTCGTGATTGTTATGAGCAGAGCGATAAGGCCATCAACACTACACATTCTCTTTGCTTTCCCTTATAATTGCCGCGTTCTAAAACACCTTAGTAGTAATGTAAAGTAGAGAGCAAGTATGAGCCAAACCAATGCCGCAGTAGAATTTGATTTTCAATTTCCCGCTAAACCTGTTCCTTTATCGTTAGATGAGAAACAAATGTATAAGGATAAGATTAAACAGCTGTTAATCGAAAAAAATGCTGTTTTAGTTGCTCATTATTATACTGACCCTGAAATTCAAGCGCTTGCCGAAGAAACAGGTGGTTGTGTAGCTGACTCATTAGAGATGGCACGTTTTGGCGCACAACATTCTGCCGAAACGTTAATCGTTGCTGGTGTGAAATTTATGGGCGAAACAGCTAAAATTTTAACACCAGAAAAAAAGGTACTTATGCCAGAGCTTGAGGCAACTTGTTCTCTTGACTTAGGTTGCCCTATTGAAGAGTTCTCTGCTTTTTGTGATGCACACCCAGATCATACTGTTGTTGTATATGCTAATACTTCTGCCGCAGTGAAAGCACGTGCTGATTGGGTCGTTACCTCAAGTATTGCCTTAGAAATTGTTGATATGCTAGAGAGCGAAGGTAAACCTATTTTATGGGGACCAGATCGCCATCTAGGAGCATATATAGAAAAAGAAACCGGCGCTAAAATGCTAATGTGGCAGGGCGCTTGTATTGTACATGATGAGTTTAAGGCGAATGCATTACGTGATTTGAAAATTCAATATCCTGATGCTGCAGTTTTAGTTCACCCTGAATCGCCTAAAGAGGTAGTAGAGCTTGCTGATGCCGTTGGTTCGACTAGCCAATTAATTAAAGCGAGTCAAGAAATGCCTAACCAGCACTTCATTGTTGCTACAGATAAGGGCATCTTTTATAAGATGGAACAAGCTAACCCTGATAAAACCTTTGTAGCGGCACCAACAGGTGGTAACGGGGCAACGTGTCGTAGTTGTGCTAATTGTCCTTGGATGGCAATGAATGGTCTTAAATCTATAGCTGACGCATTAGAGAGCCCGATCGGCAAAGAAATTCACGTAAATGAGAATTTAGCGAAAGAAGCACTAATTCCTTTAAACAGAATGTTAAACTTTGCAGCTGAGAATAAACTGAAAGTGAAAGGAAATGCTTAGTAATATTGCGCATTTCATTTACTTTTTTATATTTATGAGTAAATAAACAGCAACTAAGCTTTTTTTTAAAGAATAAATTAAAATAGCCTTGCACCTGCAAGGCTTTTTTTTTACCATAGCGCTTGTAAAAATACGGTGAGCTGGCCGAGTGGCTGAAGGCGCACGCCTGGAAAGCGTGTAAAGGTTTATCCCTTTCGAGAGTTCGAATCTCTCGCTCACCGCCATATAACGATAACCCGCTGATATTTAAATATTAAATATCAGCGGGTTTTTTGTTAGTCCCACACTATTCCACATAACTCTGTCACACGATGGAGTCTCAATGTTTACGTCAAACCACTATATTTATCAGTTCAAAAACAAAAAAATATTTTTTCCGCATTAGAATCAAATTTTCCCAAAAATTCAATCATAATTGCACTTTATAAAAGTGGCGAGTAGGCGAGTAAAAGGTGCCACCTAGGTGACAATGTAACTTGTTTAACATTAGATGGAGGAATCTAGTAGAGGTGGAAAAATGTTACCGATGTCAGCTACCCTAGAGGATAGCGAACATAATTGATGGGGCAATTTGAAAACTAATCTAAAAAGAAAGTTAGCAATTTAAATAATGTAGCTCTGTCACCTTGTAGAGGTCATAAATCATAAGATAATCATTGATACTTACGGCCACTTTTGTCGGTTAAATAGCCTTAGATTATCTATTCTAAAAGATGTTTTCTATGGCTGTAAGGGCTACAAAGTGGGATTGCAGGCTTGGGTTTATTAGTTTATAAAGTTAACCATAACACGACTTCTTTGTTACTCATCAAGCATTTAATATTTAACAATTCATTTTAAGTAGAGAGCACAAAAGCAAACTTAAGTAAGGCTTTTGTTTGAACATTTATTTTAAAAAGCTTGTAGCGGAAAATTTTTTTCTAATCGTCTTATCAACATGTGCACATAAAAAGTACATATGAAAGCATCAATTTATAGGTGCAATTATCTTTTTGATAAGAGACACGTTTAGAGGAAATAATAAATGTTTACTAATAAGAAAACTAAGGTGGCCGCAGCGGTAATCAGTATTTTAAGTACTATGATTGCACCACAAGCATTTGCTGATAACAACGAAAAAATCGCAAAACAAAACAAAGATGAAGTCGAAGTAATTACCGTTACAGGTATTCGCGGTAGTCTTAAAAAATCAATGAATGATAAACGTTTTGCCACTGAAATCATGGACAGCATTTCAGCAGAAGATATTGGTCAATTACCTGATGAGAATATTGCCGAAGCACTTCAGCGTGTTACCGGTATTCAAATGACACGTGGTGCCAATGGCGAAGGTACCACAGTACAAATTCGCGGATTGTCAGACAATAATGTTGAAATTAATGGTCAAACAGCTGCGGGTACGAGTGCTGATCGTAGCGTTAATTTTGCTGATATTCCTTCTGAGCTATTCTCTGGCATTGAAGTACTTAAAGCGCCTACAGCTGATCGCATTGAAGGATCGTTAGGTGGTACAGTTAATTTAATAACTCGTCGTCCGCTAAATATTGAAGAAGATTACGTAGCAACGGTAACAGCTAAAGCAAAGTATGCTGAAATATCAGGTGAAACAACGCCTGATTTTAACGTGTTTTTAGGTAAAAACTGGCGTGATACTGCCATTGGTGACTTTGGTATTATTGTTAACGGCGGTCGTAAAGAAACAATTTCGCAAACCGATGCTTTTGGTGGCGGTGACTATGACGATGCACCCGGTTCTTGGTATCGTTTAGACGGCAGCAAAAAAGCAGGCGCACCTTTTAATTCTGGTCCTTGGGCTTATGATGCTAACATCGACGTAAACGGCGATGGTGCTTCTGATAACAAAGATATTTTTTATGTTCCTAATGGTATAAGAGCTTATTCTCGTTATGATGAGGTTGTTAAAGACTCTTTTAATGCTACCTTGAACTGGCAACCAACTGAAAATATTGACTTGTTTTTAGACTATACCAAAACTGACTCTGAAGAGGACTCTACCGGTTCTCAACTCAATATTGCTACCAACGGTGGCCGTGCATTACCTTTATTGCAAGGTAATAATACTTTTAACCGTTTAGGCTCTATTTCTAGTTTAAAAGAAGATGTTTCATTTGCTGGTGATGTCTTTTATTTATCAAGCGGCCTTATTGGCGGCGCCAATATTAGAACGGGTGGCGCACCGTCACAAAAAACCACATGGCGTGAAGCCGATAAAATTACCTTTGGTGGTGATTACATCGTTAGTGATAACCTTGTCTTATCTGCTGAAGTTAGCACCTCAGAGGGGTCTAGCACCACTAAGCAAGCACAGTTAAACATGGGTTACGATTGGAACAATGACTCACAATTAAATGGCAAAGACTGGGCTGGTATTGTTGATTATGACTGGAATAATGCCGATTTAGTTGATTACACGCTATATGAAGCGCCATTTTATGCAGGAACTGGCCCAGTAACGCCTGATGAGTTATTGGCCATTGACCCAACTAATACTGCTTATAACCGTTTGAACTACTTTCAAATGCAACGTAATGCTGATGATACTAAATCAAGCGATGATTCATTTAAGTTAGACATAGAATATGAGTTTGATGATGGTTTTATTACTCAAATTAAAGCCGGTGCCCGTTTGGCGAAACGTAGTTTTGGACGTCAGTCATACATCAACTCGAATCAGAAAAATACCATTGTCGGTGATGACGGTGTTTATGAGAAAATTGATATTCAAGATATCAAGGTACATCCTGACGCTAACTCTTCGCCTGAATTTGCGCAAGTTGCCACTGACTTGCAACAATGTTTTGGTACTACCTCTATTGAATTAGATGGTGTTAGCGGTAACTTCCCACGTTCTTGGTCTAATACAAATGCTTGTGGTAGCGACTTCTTTACTAGTTACTTTAACATGCTTGATATTCGCGCTTTCAATCCTGCGAAGGGTGCTGGTTATTATGAAAATGCTGGTATGCGTTATGATGTAGAAGAAGAAACTACTGCCTTATATTTAAGAGCTGATTATTTAACTGAAATCGCTGGTATGGAGTTTTTTGGTAACTTTGGCGTACGTTATATTGAAACAGATACTACTTCTTCTGGTTACTTAAATAGCGCTCCTGGCTCAGAATCAACATTTGAATGGGTTTCATTTGCTGGTCAGTATGACGATTTCTTACCAAGCTTAAATGCAAACTTAGCGCTTAACGATGAAATGGTATTACGTTTTGCCGCCTATAAAGCACTATCTCGTCCTGGTTTATCGGCAATAGCGCCAAGTGTTAACATTAAATACAATGACGACCTTGAAGGTTATGCGGGTAACGGTTCTATGGGTAACCCTGATTTAGACCCGGTGCGTGCAACCAACCTTGATTTATCTTATGAGTGGTACTACTCAGACGATAGCATGTTCTCTGTTGCCGCATTTTATAAAGACATAGATAGCACCATTGCCTTATCTCCTGAGTTACAAGATATTGAAATTAATGATGAGCTTTTTAAAGTTACTCAACAAGCAAATTTACCAGGTACTAAAATAAAGGGGGTAGAGCTTGCTGTTCAGCATGGCTTTAGCAACTTACCCGGTTTATTAGCTAACACCGGTGTCGGTGCAAACTATACCTATACACAGGAAGATAGTGAGATAGTGGACCAAGAAGGTGATGAAGTTAGTCGTAAAGGTTTGTCTGAACATAGCTACAACCTTGTTGGTTTCTATGATGATGGTACCTTGAGTATCCGTTTAGCTTATAACTGGCGTGACGAGTTTGTCAGACGTACTAATGTGACTTTAGGTTGGAATAGTCCTAACTTCTTACCTGAAATTGAAGCCGCCCGTGGTCAGTTAGATTTAACTGCTAACTATCAGTTAACTGAGAACCTAAAAATTAACTTCTCAGCGGCTAACTTAAATGACTCAGAAACTAAGCGTTATTTAAAGTATGAGCAGCTGCACAGTTACATCGCCAAAGCAGGCGCACGTTATAATTTAGGTGCTGTTTATCGTTTCTAATGAACGAGTAAGTTGTGAATGACTTTGCTTTGTGACATCAGCTGAGTCACACGTTTAATCGATTACCTTCGGGTACTCGATTTTTTTTGTCTACATTTCCCTCTGATGAAATGTCGCAATCATTTTGAATCAATCTATTCAAGCTGTAGATGCTGAGTTTCTTCGGGAGAAAAAATTGCTTTAACCTAACCTACCACGGTAATCAAAGTGTTCATTAAAGCTTAATTGCGTTAGCTCGAACCTGAATTTTGCACTATAGGTAAATGAGTTTTTTGAGTCTGACCGTTGCAAAAACCATGTGAGTTCAATCGGTAAATTAATTGTATTGGCATGACTTCAAAGTGCGCTTAGCTGACGTTAGCTTTTAAATATTTGCCATATATTTTCTAATGAATAACTTCTGTCATGTCACTAAGGTGCCTCACAACTTTGAGCGACTGTCTCCGTTAATTTTTTTTAAAGTAACACCTCTAAGTTGTTGTTCTTGTAAATCGTTGCTTCACACGCTTAATTATCAGTTGACAACTGGTTGATATAGACTAAAAAAAAGCGATCTTAGCTCGCTTTTTTTTGTTATTTATATGAGAGTTAGTTAATTATCCTATTTAGTAATCACTACTTTAAATGTAGGAAAAAAATGGACACGTAACTTGTTAATATTGTATTATATTTTCGCATTAAATAAGGAAATAAAGTATGCAGTGCCAACTTAAAAATTTGATTATATCTTCAATAAAACGTGATCCTAGAAACAATCTAGCTATTGCTGAAACAAAAGAAGAAACAGACATAAATACAGTTTCTGAAGTTGTATCAAATAAACTTACCACTTTATTTAAAGGCACAGGGATTAGAGTGGGTGACTTTATTAATAGCACACAGTCTGTTTTTGAGACTAGACTTACAGATTTTTATAGTACGAGTAATGTGCATAGTAATGATTTCAAAAGGTTTGGTACTGACATAGCTGTTTCACTGGCAAGAAAATTAAATACAGGTCAAGCACAAAGTGCAAAAGATGGTTTTTTGGTCACGTATTTATATAGTAGCCAGCTAGATGAAGAAGATCCCGTTGATTATATGTGTGTTATTTTTCTTCATCGTATAATAGGTGCAGATATTAATGAACAAGACCTTATATTAGAGGAAATAGAAAGAGTAAATCTAGAGTCTTTAAACTTAGGTGCAAAAATATCTATAGCTGATTGGAACGATGAGGATGAGCGCGCGATTTCTTTTAAACTGGGTAAAGATACAGGTGATATAAGAAGATACTTTATTGACTTTCTTGGATGTGAAGAAACCTCTGAGCATGTTGAGGATACTGCAAATTTACTCAATGTTATTGATGATGTTTGTGAATTTTATAACATTGATGATAACGTAAAAAATGATTTATTAGACTCAGCTAAGAGCTATTGCCAAGAAAGAATGAGAACGTTTGGCGATAATAAAATAAGTCTCGAAGTCCTATCAAGACAATTATTCCCTGAACAGGATTGTGAAAAGTCTGATAAGTTTATGGAAATAGCATTAGATGATTATAGACTAAGTGAGCAAATCGTTTTAGATAACAAAACGTTACAAAGCTTCTCTAGACTCCAAGGAAGAACTAATCTGTATACAGTTAATTTTAAGCGTTCAGCTATAACTTCAGATGTTGTTAATTGGGATCCAGACGAAGGTACTCTTACATTTACAGAGCTCCCTGAGGAACTTGTAGAGCAACTTAATTCATTATGAATCAGCATGTATTCGACTCTCTGATTAAGTTAATTGAAAAAGGGACACTTCATTGGGCCGACTCTCGCGCGTCACTAGAAATAACTTTAACTTCTGATATTCTAGGAGAGATCAGAAGTTTACATGTTGAAGGTCTAATCCAAAGCACAATAAAGCCGACGAACGTTTCTAAGAAAAAATCTAGTATAGATATAAATGCAGATGAAAAAAAGTTCAACTTTACAACCTCATATTTAGTACAAATAAACTCTACTCAATATACAAAGTTATATAACTCGTTCAACAGTTTAATAGAGTTACATCCCACCACCCCCCCTAAATCATTTATTATTTTTGATAGTAAGAATGATATAGAGTCTTATTTTCATGAAAGCACTCAAGAGTATAAAGGTAACATAAAGCACTACTTAGAAATCTGTGAAATTTGGAAGTTACTCAAACTCTGTGCGGAGGACAATGATGCAAATAGTTTGCTCTTTTTATATAGAAATAAACTTAGAATAAAGAATCGTTATGATGTTTCTTTATTAGGTTGTGAGTTTGATGGCTTTGATAAGTTTAAGACATTGATGAATAAAAAAGATGTTCATGATGACGAAAAATCCAAGATCCTTCAGAATGTTTTATGTGCTTTTTTACTTGATATTCCATTAGAACAACGTTTCAGTCATTTACTCAAAAATTTTACTCAATACGAGTCTCGCTTTGATGATGCATACCAAGCCTTTGTTGTTGGTTTTTCGTTTGATGAATTACGCTCGGAGTATGAAGAAAAATATAGAGACTATATAGTAAAAATCAATGACACTATCAGTTCAGCTGTAACAAAGTCGCTTGTATTACCCATATCTATTTTCTTAACGACCACTAGAGTTCAATCAATTCAAACAGCTAAGCCGGAAAGAGTAAACGAAATATTTGCTGCAAACATGGGGGTCGGAATTGTTTCTGCATTGGTTTCATTAATTATGATACTTATTATAATTAATGAAACTAGCTCATTACACGCTCTAAAAGTAGAGTATATAAGTCTAATGGGGCGTTTAGAAGAAAAAAGTAAAGCTGCATCAAGTAAAATAAATGACTTATCAAATCAATTGGATGCTAGATTGAATAATTCAATCTATATTCTTTACTTCATTGGTGTAATCACAATCATACAAGCTTTAGCATCAAGCTATTGGATTTATACAAGAAGTACTATAGACAGCTTCTTAACCCCTGGTTCCACATTAGTATGCTTCTTTAAAGGCATGATTAAAGTCGTTCAGTTTATAGCTGAGTTTTTTAAATTTTATACCTAAAATTTATCTAGGATAAGTTATCTCGACACCCAGTGCGCCGAGCTAAATCAAATTAACGGGGACAGTCGCTTTTATCATACCTGTCCTAATAAATTATTAGAACAAGGCGGTTCATTTAGAAAACTTAACTTAAATCGCTGATTAGACTCATGACTTTTATCTATCCATCGATAAGCATTACCAATACAAAATCTAATCCAAATCACCGCTACTGATTAAATGCTAATGTCTCTTTTGTGGTAATAGTTAGCGTTCAGTTATCAAGTTTTAGTTGCAACAACTTAATGTTGAACAGAAAAATGAAATTTAGTGACTTCTAAATACTTTTGTTCAGGTAGCAATATGGTACTGGGAAAATTGTTATGGTTTGGTGAGTCAGGGAAATGTTGCGGTTCAATGGCTAAACCTGAACAATTTTCCATTAACTTACCTTTTTTACCAATCACAGTTCCATTCATAAAGTTACCTGAGTAGATTTGCAACCCTGGTTGGGTAGTTGAAATAGTCAGCTTACGACCTGTTTCTTCTTCAAAAAGTATCGCTTGTTGGCGCATATTGCCATCATAATCATTTAGAACCCAGTTGTGATCATAACCGCCATATTCTTTGTCCTGACCACCAGCGAGTTTAAGTTGTGGATGCGCTGTTCGAATGTCTCTCGCTATTGCTTTCATTTTTCTAAAGTCAAACGGCGTGTTGGTTACGGGTAACAATCTTCCTGTGGCCGTTAAATAGGGCTCAACTTCTGTTATATAATCGGCATTTATTTGTAATTGGTGGCTTTCAATGGTGCCTTGGCCATCGCCATTGAGGTTAAAATATAAGTGTGGAATGATATTAACAGGGGTGGCTTTGTTGGTCTTGGCAGAATACGAAATGATAAATTCATTGTTATTGGTTAACTCAAACTTAGCATTAACAACTAACATTCCTGGGTAGCCTTGTTCACCATCTGCTGAGGTGTAAGTTAATACTACGGCATTATCAAAACGACTCACTTGCCATAACTTTTTGTTAAAGCCGATACGACCACCGTGATTGTGGTTTACTTTATTTACGCCACCATTATTGGTGGTGAGTTGATAAGATTTGTTCGCGTAACTATAGCGGCCATGTTTAATGCGGTTAGCAAAGCGGCCAACCGTTGCGCCGTTATAACAGCAATCATTAACATATTGCGCGGCGCTATCGTAACCAAGCATTATGTCGTTAAAATTACCTTTTTTATCAGGTACTTCAATTGCTTGAACGTAGGCGCCAAAATTAGTTAACCTTACTTTCATACCGTTGATATTGGTCAGTTGAAACAACCAAATGGGCTGATTATTAATCTGCCCCCAGTGTTGTTTTGTAATCTCAGGCCAATGTTGAACTGAAGCAGCTTCTTTTGCTTGAGTAGTTAAACTTGTTTTGCTAAAAAAAAGGCAAAAGGTAATAGCCAAAATTACCTTTGTTTTGAGTGTTTTCACTGTCTAGCCTAGCTTTTAAACGACAAGAGAATTTTCTGCTCGTTGATTTTTTCATGCTCAATATTAAAGCTTTTTTCTAGTACTGACAGCAGGCCGTTGATGTCACTTGTTTTAAACATTCCAGCAACTTTAACCGCTCTAAGGGCTTTATCGTCAGCTAACTCAAAAGAAATATCGGTATAACGACTTATTTCTTTAATGGCATCAGCCAGTGAATCACCTCTGAAAATCAAGTTGCCTTTACGCCATGATAGTTTTGATGTTATTTCATTTGGTGCCGCTTTTTTTACCGTGCTTTTTGTTATGGATAATGAGGTGTTCAAGGTAATGACTTCACCCTTTGCAACGGGAATAGCATTACTCGACATGGATTTTACTCCCTGAGGATTGGTATCATAATCAACAAGTACTTTGCCATCAGTAACAATCAATTCCACCAAGTCTTCGGTAACTTCAACATTAAATGCGGTGCCAACGGCTTGAATGACCTTACCCGCTGCCACTACTTGAAGAGGACGAGAGGTATTATGTGCAACTTCAATATGTAGCTCCCCTTGCACTAGTTCAATAACACGCGCTTGTTGGTTATAATTAATATTAACTAAGCTATTGGTATTTAATACTAAAACACTTGAATCAGGTAAATGAATGGTATTCCTTTCACCGACACTGGTTTGATATTGAGTCGTTAAAGTTGCGTATTGCGGCTCACTTTTTAATGGCGACTGACCTGTTTGCAAGAACAGCACACTGACCAATAAAAGCAGGGAAGCGGCAATAGCCACAAACTTGTGAGAGGTAGCTTTACTTTTTACCTCAGATTTGGGGAAAACCTCAGATAAACGATTCAGTTCATCTAACTTGTCCCACATTTTTGCTGCTTCAAACATAACTTTCATGTTTTCTGGCGACTTATGCAACCAACTTTGGAATTTTACCGTTTCTTGACTCGATAATCCTCGGTCTATTTTTGCAATCCAGTCACTAGCCTGATCTAAAATAAGATCATCTTGTTCAGCTTGTTGATTTATGTGGTGTACGTTACTCATGCCCACCTCCAAGTCCATTTTTTGAAATATTCATAGTTGAGTCATTAATTTTGTTTCTATTACGCTTGAACTGTATACACTTTTTTGTACCGACAGAAACATGTTTCTCTACCGTGCTTTCACTTAACGTCAGTTCTTGAGCTATTTCTTTTTGTGAGTAGCCATAGACCTTCTTTAAGACAAATACCTTTCTACATTGAACGGGTAATAATCGAATTGCTTCGCAAAGTTCAGCGAAGTCATCACTGGCAACTTTTTCGTTAAAAGGCGTATCAGCACTTGCATCTGTGATTATACGTTCAAATTCACTCCAATCATCAACGCCGTCTACCAACTTTACATAGGCTTGTTTTTGATAATCTAATGCTAAATTTTTAGCCATAGTAAAGACAAAAGACTTAGGGGAAATAATAGCTTCAGGGTTCTTTACCTGGCATATTCTTACGTAGGTCTCTTGCACTATATCTTCTACTTCACTTGGCGGAGCAATTCGCGCGACAACACGACGCAAGCTTGCTCTTGAAGCCAAATATACTTGATGGAACATACCGTCTCCAGACATCACTAATCCTAGTTAGTATACATTGTTTTAAATTGTAGTTTTTAAGTGCAATTCTTTCTTGCTTACTACTAAGACGAATAAGCATAAAAAATCCGCTAGTGAGAGTGAAAAAAAAACAAAAAAATATTAACTGTTGAATAGTGGCTAGCGTTCTGACTATTATGTGTTGTTCTTTCCTTTGCAGAATATTGACACATTCGTCCTATGGGAATCCTTAATTCGAAGATAATTCAATTGGTTATGGTCAGATGATACAGATGTGTTTTAGTGTTATCGTTTAAAGCGATATCAATCCTTAGTACAGTATTAAGCAGGCTTATTATGTCTGTTTTGTGGAAAGCTTCGGCTTACTCTGCAAAAACTATTGTGCCGCTGGTTTTATTTACCATAGCCATGCTTCCTTCAATTACTAGTTACGCCTATACCTTGGTTAATTTCAATATTGAGCAGAAAAGTGCCGATAGCTCAATTATTAGCTTCGCCGAACAAGCTGATATTACCTTACTTTTTCCCCTTAATGCTCTTGAAAATATAACCACAAATAGCGTATCTGGTTGGTATCAGGTTTCACAAGGTCTGGCTGTCTTGCTTGCTAGAACAGGCTTAAAAGCTGAAATGGATACTAGCGGACAATTTTCTATTGTCATAGATGATGAATTTATTAGTGAGCAAGCAGCGTTAAAAATAGCCCAAGAAAAAGCGAAAAACGCACAGTTGAATACAGTTCATGATTCTGTATCCGTGAGTAAACTCACCAGAAAGCGTTTGCACGTAAAGGCTAAGGATGAAATAGAAGTTATTACTATTTCAGGTGTTAGAGGCAGTATTGTCCGGTCACTAAATAACAAACGATTTTCCACAGAAATTAAAGAGACTATTTCGGCAGAAGATATTGGTCAATTACCTGATGAAAATATCGCTGAAGCGCTACAACGAGTCAGTGGAATCCAAATGACGAGGGCCGCAGATGGTGAGGGCACTTCAATACAAATTCGTGGTATATCTGACAATAACGTCGAGATTAATGGCCAAACAGCATCAGGCTCTTCAGCCGATCGAAGTATCAACTTTCAAGATATCCCCTCAGAGTTATTTTCTAGTATAGAGGTGTTAAAAGTCGCTACAGCAGACAGCATTGAGGGCTCACTGGGCGGAACCATTAATTTAAAAACTCGTCGGCCATTAAATATTAAAGAGCAGCAAATAGGCTCAATTACCGCGAAAGTTAAATATCATCAGTTAAGTGGTGAAACATCGCCTGATATTAATGGCTTTTTGGCAAAGAACTTCAGGGATACTGGCATTGGGGATTTTGGTTTTGTATTTAACTTTGCCCATAAAGAAGTGGTCAGCCAAACAGATGTTTATGGTGGTGGTGACTGGTCTAATGCTCCGGCTCAGTGGTTTCGCCGTAGTGGCGGACAAACACCGGCGGGAAATACAACAAATAACCCATTTTTATCACTAGGGCCATTCCAGTACTCAAATGGTGTTGATGGCGATGGTAACTTTGCTTATGGGATTGACGTTAATGGCGATGGTTTGGTTAATGATAAAGACAGTTATTACACCTCAGGGGGCATAAGGACAAATTCTCGTTATGTTGAATCACAGCGTGATTCGTTAAATTTCACCGCGCAATGGCAACCCAATAATGCATTAAACCTGTATTTTGATTATTCTAAAGCCGACAGTGCAGAAGACTTTTATGGTTCACAGATGAGCTTAGCTTTTAATGCTGCACGTTCATTTCCAGTAGTTGGTATGAACCATAAATTTTCAGCTATCAATAGTGATACTTACATACTAGAAAACGGCTTAATAGGTGCAACGAGTATTAGGATGGGCGGCACACCATCTGTCAAAAAGACTTTGCGAAAATCTGAAAAAATAACACTCGGTGTTGATTATCAGCTCAGTGAGCTGTTGTTAGTTGAATTATCATTTAGTACGTCAAGTGGTTCAAGTGTAGGTAACCAAGCACAGTTAAATATGGGCTATGATTGGGACGCAAATGGCGAGTTCACTGGTTCGGATTGGGCTGGCCTTTTAGCTTATGATTTTGGCGGTGGCGCTTTGCCAAATGCGTCATTTTATGAGTCACCAAACCATGCTTTAAATGGCGAGTCACCATCAAGCTTTGATGAGTTGGTGATGTTAGACCCATCCAGTATTTCGTATGAAAAATTAAGCTATTTTCAAATGCAAAGAAATGCTGATGATACCAACAATGAAGATTCTGCCTTTAAATTCGATGCTACTTACGATCTCGAGGGCGATTTTTTCAGTGCCATAAAAGTGGGGACTCGAATAGCTTCGCGTACATACCATCATGCTGCTTATATTAATCCTAATCAAAAGAAAGAAGTTCATGTCGATGGCTTAGTTCAAACTATTGATATACAGAATGTTCATGTGAATCCGCAGTCGAATGAAGAGCTGCAAAGTATGCAAATTGCTAATGATTTATTACCGTGCTTTTCTTCAGAAAGTATCGATGTTGGTGACAGTAATTTACCCAATCATTGGACCAGCACTCGTTGTGGCAGAGATTTCTTCACAGACTATTTTTCTATGCATGATATTAGAGCAATCAATCCATCATCAGGATCTGGCTATTATGAAAATGAAGGCTCTCGATATGACGTTACTGAGGACACTCGCGCTTTGTATGTTAAGTTCGACTTTTTTACCTATTTGAGTGATATGCCATTATTTGGCAATGTTGGGGTTCGCTATGTTGAAACTGATACTGAGTCTTCTGGATACCTAGTAAATGAGCCTATAGCTGACGAAAAAGTCAGTTTTTCATGGCTGACGTTAGCGGGTAACTATCAAGATGCACTGCCATCAATAAATATTAACTTGGGTTTGAATGATGAAGTGATTCTCCGTTTTGCTGCTTATGAAGCTATCTCTCGTCCAAGCTTAAAGAATATATCTCCTGGGATTGACATTAAATTTAGTTCAGAGCTCGATGGTTATGCGGGAACGGCTAATTTGGGTAACCCCAATTTACAGCCAATTCTAAGCCAAAATATTGATCTTTCTTATGAGTGGTATTACGCAAACGATAGTATATTTTCTGCGGCCTTGTTTTATAAAGATCTTGCTTCGGTTATTTTTGTCGATGCGGCTGAAAAAAGCACGGTAGAAATCGGTGACCGTTCATTTGTAGCCACGCAACCTCAAAACTATGCGGGTACCTCAATTCAAGGGCTTGAATTGAATCTTCAACATGCTTTTTCACATTTTTCAGGGATATTTTCTCATACCGGTATAGGTATTAATTACACCTATACCGATGAAAACTCTAATAACTATGATGATGAGGGTGATGTTATAGGTCGAGTGGGTTTATCTGAGCACAGCTATAATTTACTCACTTATTATGATGATGGTACTTTCAGTATTCGTTTAGCTTATAATTGGCGTGATGACTTTGTGCGTAGGGCGAGTGTATCGTTAGGTTATAATCGCCCAGAAACGCTTCCCGAGATAGAGAAAGCACGCGGTCAATTAGACTTAACCGCTAACTATTCTATTACCGATAATTTCAAAGTGAACTTTTCTGCTGTCAATCTTAATGAGTCCAAAACAGAGCGTTATATGAAATATGAGCAGCTCACTAATTATATCGCCTTCTCTGGCACTAAATATAATTTTGGTGTGATATATAGGTTTTAATGGTAATACCTTAGCTATTACCATTAAAACTGCTTTTTCTTTAGCAAAGTATCAAGGCTGAGTAAGCCATATAAATACCTTTATAAGAAAATAACATTCACTTAAAGCACTATTTTTGTTTCACCTCTTAACTCAATTATTATGTTTTATATTAATTCAACTCTAACTTAAGTTGTTGTTTTAATAATGCTTTAGTGTTTTTGTGTTGCTCTGCATTGGCAAGGTTATCAAACTCATTAGGATCTTCTTTTCGGTTATATAGTTCTTCTAAGCCATTGTTATACAGAATGTAACGCCATTGATTAGTCACGATGGAATAATGATGATCTTTCGGAGCTAAACTTTTACCTTCTTGTTTAATCATAGATAAAGCGTATTTGGGCGCAGCGCTTTCATCACCTTGTAGGTAACTAAGTAAACTCTCACCTGAGAGTTTCAAACCTTGGCTATTTTTTCGAGTATCCCCAGATAGTTGGCTTAGCTCAATTAAGGTGGGAAACAGGTCAATATGAGAGACTGGAGCCGTTAGCGTTTTTTCTTTAACACCGGGAATATTGATTAATAGCGGGATATGAGTGCTGCTTTGCCATAATGTGTTTTTAAATAAAAAGTTTTTTTCACCTAAGGTATAACCATGATCACTGGTTAAAATAACGGTAGTATTTTCGCTAAGTCCTGAGCGTTCTAATTCATCGAGCACTTTACCTACCTGCTCATCGACAAAGTTTACTGCCGCCAAATAAGCTTGGGTATATTCTTTTAAGCCTTGTTCTGTTTCTTGATATGATTTCTCTAATAATTTGAAATAACGTGGACCTTTCAATTTATTACTGAAAAGTTTGTGGTAATAACTATCATGGTTGTCATTAGCTTTTACGCCAGGTAGGGTAATTTTCTCAATAGGAAAACGTTTAAAATATTTTTCTGGTACATGTAACGGAGTATGCGGTCGGATAAAACCCAGTGCCATAAAAAAAGGTTTACTGGCATTGTTTTTAGCGAGCTGTTGAATTTTATCAGTGGCCCAGTTGGCCGTGACTTCATCAGGCAATAATGAACGTTGTTGCTCTGAGATATATTTGAATGGTTTGTTGTCAAGCAGTGAAAACCAACCGACATAGTTATTGTCGTTGTTATTAATGAACTTGTTATTCATTGCGGCAAATGAACCGTCAATCTTACCAATATCACCATAGGGTCTTGGTACACTAGGGTGAGAAGTGAGTTTTTCACCGTCGCGCCAATAAGGACCATAATCTAACGGCTGACCAAACTCATGCCATAGCTCTGCTTTGGGGTGATGCATGATTTTACCTGAGCCGAGTACATGATAACCATTGTCTTTAAAGTGCTCCATCATGGTTTTCGAGTTAGCCAGTACCTTGTTGTCATACCAAGTTTTAAAACCATAGTTTTTTGATTTATGTGCATAAATGCCGGTAAATAAACTGGCACGGGTAGGCGCACAAACAGGTACGTTAGTATAGGCGTTAGTAAAACGCAGTGATTTGGCGGCAAGTTTATCTATATTCGGGGTTTTAGCTAGCGGGTGGCCATCAAGATATCCTACGTAGTCGTTTAGGTCGTCCAAGATGATAAATAATACATTTTTAGGGTTTTCGCTAACAATGCTATTCGCTATGGCGTGATTTAGCCAAGATGAGCAAAGTAAAATAAATAAAGCAAAACGAGCGGCTGATTTATGGTTCATCTTATTACCTTAGGATTAAAAAAGGACAATTGTGCTGATCTGCGCGCACAGTTTTTGCTTGGTATTTATCAATTGATAAATACCAAGCAAACTATTAAATTATGAAATGATTAACTAACAGCCGCTTACTATTAGGCTAGGCTGCGGGTTGCCAACGTTATTTGACGAAATGGTAATTTATCTGCATACCATCATGATCCTTGATAAGTTAACCTTATTTTGTCTGCTGATATCTGTTCGTGACTAATACTGAAGTTTTTTGCTAAGACATTAAGTAATCCTGCCACATCGCCTGTTTTAAAAACCCCCGCCACTTTAATTCCAGCCATATTGCTATTTTTCTCTAACTCAAATTGAACATTAGTGTAACGGCTTATTTCGGCTATCGCTTCGGCTAAAGATTCACCTTTAAAAATCAGCATACCTTTGCGCCAAGATAACTTTGTCGCTATTTCAAGTGAATCAACTTTTACTACTTGTGCTTGAGGGGGTATACCTAAAACTAAGTTAATTTTTTCATCTTTTAATACCGAAGTTTCATTGTTGGCAAGTTTAGTGGCGTTGGTATCAATGAGTGCATTGAACGCAGCAACGGACTTCTCTTTCACTAAGACTATACCTTGGGTCACTATCAATTCAACTTGTTGCGCTTTTAGCTGCACATTGAATGCGGTGCCTACTGCTTGGATCACTTGCCCGCCAGCCAATACACTTAATGGCCGCGATTTGTCATGGGCAACATCAATGTGTATTTCACCACGCTTGAGTTCAATGACTCTTGCATTGGCGCTGTAGTTAACTTGCACTAAACTATTAGTATTTAGTACTAGTTTACTGTGGTCAGATAATTGTATGGTATTGGACTCACCAATTGCTGTTTGGTAAATGAATTGTGATGAGACAATAACTTGTGGTTGTGATGCTGAAAAAACATCTAAGCCGGTAATAGGCATCAAAAAGGAGAAAGAGAGCCCTAAAAATATCGACGCGGCTACTGCGCCGAGCCAAACCGGTAGCTTTTTCTGTTTAGTGTTCGTTAATGGAAATAAATCAGTTAAGCGAGCAATATCATCCATTTTTTCCCACATTTGGGCAACTTCGAGTAGAGTTTCCATATGCTCAGGAGAAATATGAATCCATTCTTGAAAAGCGTTGACCTCATTTTTATTTAAGCCTCTATCAATTTTCGTTAGCCAATCACTGGCTTGCTCAAGAATGGGGTCTTCATCGTTCATTGTTGTATTTAGCTGATGGACATTACTCATTATAACCTCCTTTTTTTACTATGAATTGCTGAGTATTTGTCAGTCCTAGTTTACATTTTCGCATATATTGAGCGCAGCGTTTTGTTCCTGTAGAAATGTTTTTTTCAATAGTACTTTCACTAAGTGAGAGTTGCTGTGCTATTTCTTTTTGTGAGTAACCGTAAACTTTTTTCAAAACAAATATTTTTCTCATCAGTGTCGGTAGTTGCCTAATGGCTTCACAAAAATCGGAAAACTCATGGTTACTCGCAACATGTTGATAGACTTCATCTTTAGCATCTATATTTAATATTTTTTCAAACTCTTGCCAATCTTCAATTTTGTCAACTAACCTGACACTTGCCTGTTTCTGATAATCGAGAGCAAGATTACGTGCCGTGGCAAACATGAAGGATTTCGGTGAGTTAATAGTGCTTTTATTGTTAACTTGGCAAAGACGCACATAAGTTTCTTGAACTATATCTTCAATTTCATGGTCGGGCACAATTCGAGCAACCACTCTTTTAATGCTTTCTCTTGATACAAGAAATAACTTATGAAACATATTCTCTTTTACCACACTATTTCTCCGTGCATGACTTATTTCGACTTAGTTGTAAGACGAATGAAGAGAAAATTTCCGCCAATATTTTTAGTCGTAGTGCCAATAATGATTGAATTTAATATCAAAATCACTTAATAATATGAAAAATTTAACTTTCTATTATAGCTTGAAGAAGCATTTAAACTACATGGAAAGACAGAGCCCGACAAAGATAAGGTAAAATATAAATGTACAATACTGGCTGCCCTAAACACTCTCTAGCTATTGTCTTTTATTACGCATTTCATTTTTATGGTTAATAGTAACGCTACTTTATTAAAAATGATTACCTCTTATTTATGTCAGTTATTCATATCTGCGACTTACCATTGTTTCAGTCGTTTTGCTAAAAATAAGACGGTTAACTTTTCTTTTATTTTGATATTACTTGTCAGTAGTAATTATGCTTTTTCGGGTAACTATCAAGTAGTAAAATCTTTTAATATTCCCAAACAAAAAGCCATGTTAGCGCTAATTAATTTTGCTGAGCAGGCAGATATTACCCTATTATTTCCGCTGGATAATATTCAAAGTATTAAAACCAACCCTTTAACCGGCAAATATTCAATAGCAAAAGCACTGCAGCTTTTGATAAAAGGTAGTGGACTGAAAATGGAGCTGGATGCCAGTGGTGATTTTTCAGTATTAGTCGATGTAAATTTCGTTAAGCAAATGGAAATAGCTGAACAAAGCAAGGCTACTTTGTTTGCTCAATCCCAACAAGTAAAGAAAGTTCAGATTAAAAAGAGTCAGCCAAAAACAGAAGAAATCGAAATTATCACCATTCAAGGCATTAAAGGCAGTCTTGTGCAATCAATGAATCATAAACGTTTTTCCAGTGAAATAACCGATGTGATTTTTGCCGAGGATATAGGTCAGTTGCCGGATGAAAACATTGCTGAAGTTTTGCAGCGAATCCCTGGTATTCAAATGTCGCGCAGTGCTGATGGTGAAGGTTCAAATATACAGATTCGCGGTGTTTCCAATAACAATGTCGAAATAAATGGCCAAACAGTTTCAGGTAGCAGTGCCGATCGAAGCATTAATTTCCAAGACTTACCCTCTGAGTTGTTTTCAGTGATTGAAATACAAAAAGCGGCCAGTGCGGATAAAATTGAAGGTTCTTTAGGTGGCACGGTTAATCTCAAAACTCGTCGACCGTTAGGTATTAAAGAAGATCAAGTTGCCTCTATCACCCTTAAGGCAAAATATGCCGAGTTAAGCGCTGATACAGACCCTGATGTCAGCTTTCTGCTCGGTAAAAATTGGCGAGAGACCAGCTTGGGTGACTTTGGTGTCATTGTGAATGCAGGCACTAAAATCGTGTCATCATTGACACAAGCATATGGCGGGGGAGACTTTGAAACAGCGACAGGAACGTGGTTTTTGCAATCAGGCAATATAACCGCGAAAAGTCCTTTTGATACAGGAAAGCATGCTATTTCTGACTTGGATGTTAATGGCAATGGCATTGCAGATAAACATGATAAGTTTTATCTGCCAAATGCTTTTAGATTGTTTTCCAGTGAACGGGAGTCGCTACGAAACTCGCTCAATGCCAACTTACAATGGCAACCAAATAAGTCTATTAACCTATTCTTCGATGCAACACATACTGATAGCGAGGAAGCGCTTAAAAACTCGCGTTTTAGTATTAATTTTAATGAAAACTTTGCTTTACCCCTCATATCTGGGGATAATCGCTTCCAATCCTTAGGTCACACACCCAATGGTGAGCATTATTTGATGACGTCAGGACGTTTGGGCGGAGCCAATGTAAAACTGGGCTCGTCACCAGCGGCCAAAACCACATGGCGTGAATCTGAGCTCTTTACCTTAGGTGGTGATATTCAAATTACCGATAATTTGAACCTATCAGCTGAGTTGAGTACTTCCAAAGCTAAGAGTTGGACACATCAAGCGGCATTAACTATGGGTTATGATTGGAACCTAGATGGCAAGTTAAAGGATTGGGGCGGCATTGTCGACTTTGATCATACTAGTGTCGATCTTGCCAGTTTTACTTTATATGAGTCACCATTTGATACCGGTAATCCACAGACATTAAAAGCCATTGACCCTACGGATATTAATTATGAACGTTTGGTTTATGAGAAATATGCCCGAAGTGCTGACGATATTAATAATGGCTCTGATTCATTGAGGTTCGATGCAAGTTATGAATTTGATGACGGCATTATCACGCAAGTGTCTGTCGGCTTGCGATTATCAGAGCGAAGTTTTGAAAACCAATCATTTAAGCATGTCGATAACTCTGTAGCCAAAGTTCCCGTTAACCCTGATAACACTAATAATGATAAACACAAGGCGACTTCAGAAGCTTTTCAGCAATGTTTAACGCCCGTCACTGAAGGCGCACTTTCAGGACAATCAGGCAATATGCCGCGTACGTGGACATCAACTGGCTGTAATAGTGATTTTTTCAACGAGCTTTTTAATTTAGCAGACATTCGCGCCATTGACCCAGACACAGGAAGCGGATTATTTGAAAAAAACTTTGATCGCTTTGATGTTATGGAAAAAACCAGCGCTTATTATATACGTGCTGATTTTTTTACTGAGCTATTAGGAAAACATTTCTATGGTAATTTTGGTGCACGTTATGTTGATACCTCTACCACCACTCAAGGATTTGCTGATATAAGTGGCGAGCCACAATGGGTCACTGTTGCAGGCAGTTATACGGAACTATTACCAAGCATAAATACTAACCTAGATTTGAATGAGTCAATGATGTTTCGATTTGCTTATGCCCATGTCTTAGCTCGTCCTAGCCTAAAGCATCTATCTCCAGGCATTAAGTTAACTAAGAATGATGACTTGCTTGGTTATGCCGGAAGTGGTCAAGCAGGTAATCCTGATTTAGCGCCGATTTTAGCCACTAATTTAGACTTTTCGTTTGAATGGTATTATCAACAAGCGAGCATGTTTTCTGCGGCGGTATTTTACAAAGACATTGATTCTATTATTGCCTATGGCCCTGAAGTAGTGGCTATGACCTTTAACGATGAACTATATAACGTTCGTCAAAAACAAAATATTGCAGGTACAAAACTTGAGGGTGTTGAATTAAGTCTGGTACAAGCATTTGATTTCCTGCCCGGATTTTTAACCCATACAGGTATAAGTGCTAACTATACATATACACAGGAGGACAGTAATAATATCGATGCTGAAGGTGAGCCTATCGCGCGGAGAGGTCTTTCTGAAGATAGCTACAACCTTGTTGCCTTTTATGATGATAAGGCTTTCTCACTGCGTTTAGCCTATAACTGGCGCTCAGAATTTGTCCGTCGTGAGTATGTAGTTTTGGGCGCACAGACCTCAGATACCCTACCTGAAATTGAAGCTGACCGTGGACAATTAGACTTAACGGCTAACTACAAGATCAATGAGCACTTCAAAATTAACTTTTCAGTGATTAACTTAAATGAGTCAACCACTGAGCGCTACTTGAAATATGAAGAGTTAACTAATTATATTTCAGACTCAGGCGTTCGTTATAGCTTAGGTGTCGTAGCTCGTTATTAAGCTATTCTCCATTATATACACTCTTTCAATTCTACTTTCTCTCACTCCTTGTTTTCATATTTATTGGCGGAAAAAAACACTTAAATCGTCTTAATCCTAGTCGAGAGGGGTTTGTGCATTAGCACGGTCATTTTGATGATTTATAACAAACGGAGCATTTAATAAGTCCGATTGGTGTTTTATCCAAATAATGAAAATGAGTTTTAAGGGGAAGCTAAATGTATTGTAGTAGAAAGAGCAAAGTAGCTGTCGCGGTAATAGCCATCATTGGTTCTATGAATATCGCCCAAGTAAATGCTGCAGAAGCATCATCAGCAAAAAATAAAGACAGTGATATTGAAATTATTACTGTGCAAGGTATTAAAGGTAGTATTCAAAAGTCGATGAACGACAAACGTTTTTCGAATGAAATTATGGACTCTATTTCTGCCGAGGATATCGGTCAGTTGCCGGATGAGAACATTGCTGAAGCCTTGCAACGTGTAACGGGTATTCAAATGTCTCGTAGTGCCGATGGAGAAGGTTCAACTATTCAAATTCGCGGTGTTTCCAATAATAATGTTGAAATTAATGGTCAAACCTTATCGGGTAGTTCAGCCGATCGTAGTATTAATTTTCAAGATATCCCATCTGAATTAGTCGCCGGTATTGAAATACAAAAAGCACCTACCGCCGATAAAATTGAAGGCTCACTAGGTGGTACGGTTAATCTCAAAACTCGCCGCCCGTTAGGGATTCAGGAAGATCATGTTGCTTCTATCACGGCCAAGGCAAAGTATGCTGAGTTAAGTGGACAAACTGACCCTGATGTGAGTTTTTTACTCGGTAAAAACTGGCGGGATACTGGTTTTGGTGATTTTGGTTTATTAGTGAATGCGGGAACTAAAACCGTGTCATCCTTGACCGAAGCTTATGGTGGCGGAGATTTTGAAACAGCGACAGGGGCGTGGTTTTTACAATCAGGCGATATGCCTAGTAAAAAGCCTTTTAACAAAGGTGATCATGTTGTTGGTGATTTAGATGTAAATGGCGATGGCACGGCTGACGAAAATGACATGTTTTATGTGCCAAATGCATTCCGTCTGTTTTCTAGTGAGCGTGAATCGGTGAGAAAATCGTTTAATACCACACTCCAATGGCAGCCGAATGAAAATATAAATTTATTCTTTGATGCAACACTTTCTGACAGTGAAGAAGATCTGAAAAATTCTCGTTACAACATTCAATTTAATAAGGGCTTAGCGTTACCACTTAGCTCAGGAAATAACCAGTTTCAATCATTGGGCAATACACCAAATGGCGAGCATTTCTTGATGACATCTGGCCGTTTAGGTGGCGCAAACGTTAAACTGGGTTCAGCACCATCAGCAAAAACCACATGGCGTGAATCAGAGCTCTTTACCTTAGGTGGTGACATTCAAATTACCGACAACTTGAACGTTTCAGTTGAGGTGAGTACTTCCAAAGCTAAAAGCTGGACTCATCAAGGCGCATTAACCATGGCTTATGATTGGAACTTAGATGGTAAAATAAAAGATTGGGGCGGTATTGTTGATTTTGATCATACCAGTGTAAATCTTGTTGATTTTACTTTATATGAGTCACCCTCTAATACCGGTAATCCTGAGACATTAAGAGCCATTGATCCTACTGATAGTAATTATGAACGTTTGGCTTATGAGAAATACCAGCGAAATGCTGACGATATTAACAATGGCTCGGACGCATTTAGATTAGATGCAACCTATGAATTTAACGATGGCATTATTACCCAAATCTCTGCTGGTTTGCGCGTATCAGAGCGTAGTTATGAAAATCAATCCTTTAATCACGTAGATAAATCCGTAGCAAAAGTGCCCGTTAACCCAGATAACACCGACAATGAAACATACAAAGCAACCTCGGTAGCTTTCCAGCAGTGTTTAACGCCTGTTACAGACAGTGCTCTTTCAGGACAATCAGGCAATATGCCACGTACTTGGACATCAACCGGCTGTAACAGTGACTTTTTCACTGAGTATTTTGCCTTAGAAGACCTTCGCTCCATTGACCCTGAAACAGGCGCAGGCGTTTATGAAAGAGCCTATGATCGTTTCGATGTCTTGGAAGAAACTAGCGCCTACTATGTGCGCGCCGATTATTATACTGAACTATTTGGTAAAAATTTCTATGGTAATTTTGGTGCTCGCTATGTTGATACCACAACCACCACGCAAGGCTTTGCTGATATTAGTGGCGAGCCACAATGGGTCACTGTTGCTGGCAGTTATACTGAACTATTACCAAGCTTAAATGCCAATCTCGACTTAAATGACGAGATGATAATTCGATTTGCTTATGCCGATGTATTGTCTCGCCCTGGTCTAAAGCATTTATCGCCAGGTATTAAGTTAAATAATAATGAGGACTTGCCTGGTTATGCGGGTAGTGGTCAAGCAGGTAATCCTGATTTAGCGCCGATTTTAGCCACTAATTTAGATCTTTCTTTTGAATGGTATTATCAAGAAGCGAGCATGTTTTCTGCGGCGATATTTTACAAAGACATTGATTCTAGTATTGCTTATGGCCCAGAAGCAGTGGATATGACCTTTAACGATGAACTTTATAGCGTACGTCAAAAACAAAATATAGCAGGTACTAAGCTTGAAGGCCTTGAATTAAGCCTAATTCAGGCATTTGATTTTCTACCAAGTTTTTTAAAGCATACCGGCATGAGTGCTAACTATACTTTTACTCAGGAGGACAGTAATAATATCGATGCTGAAGGTGAGCCTATTGCGCGTAGAGGGCTTTCAGAAGACAGCTACAACCTTGTTGCCTTTTATGATGACAATACTTTCTCAGTGCGTTTAGCCTATAACTGGCGTTCAGAATTTGTCCGTCGTGAATATGTGCTATTAGGCTCGGGCAGTGCTGATAGTTTACCTGAAATCGAAGCTGACCGTGGTCAATTGGACTTAACGGCTAACTATAAAGTTAATGAGCACTTTAAAATTAACTTCTCAGCGATTAACTTAAATGAGTCAACCACTGAGCGTTACTTGAAATATGAAGAGTTAACTAATTATATTTCAGACTCAGGCGTTCGTTATAACTTAGGCATAGTTGCTCGTTTTTAACTAGCACTAAAGGTAGTTAGTAATAAGTTGTCTCCCTTTTAATTAGCAAGTTATTGCCAGCTTACCTACCGTAAATGGGGTACCTGTAAGGTACCCCATTTCTATTTTACCACTAGTTTTTAATTCCACTACTTAACTTATCACAGCTCACTTATCACAACACAACCCTTTCTGCATAATCACCATGGCTGTTCTCACTTGTAGACTTACCCCAGAAGAATACTGTTTTAGTACTCTCCTGACTACGGTATAGACTTCAGTTATGCCAATTTGATTTAGTTTGTTGACAACTCCGCGCTGTATCAAAGCTTGACTAATAAGCCAAACCTTTTCTCATGAGCTCCCAAGGGCGAGTTTAAAAGGTGTCTAAACGGCATTATTGGTTTTTGATAAGCACTTGGATACAGCTACTTGGAAAATGCAACAGCATACTCTCTGGAGTAACTATTCTCTGCGAGAAATGTCTTGCCTCTCAGCCTTTTAATTCACGCTAAGTAAGTATTAATTTGATTGGTATTGATAGACTGGGTATTCGCTAATCAGAAGGGCGTTGGTGATACTGTTACATTGATAACCAGCGCTAAAAGCAGGGCAGAGCAGGATAGTTAAAGGGGAATTCTGATTTACTGAGGTTGAATAACTTAATGGCTAGCCTAAGCTAGCCATTATTGGTTAATACAAGTAGTGGGATTACTCGGCAATGGCCTTGTCTATCTCTGTTTGCATATGTGGGTGTTCGATAAAGTGATCTGCATATTGGTTAGCATACTGTTTTAACGATTTAGCCATATCCCGAACAATGTCACGATAAGCTGACTTATTGAAAAAATTGACCAGCTCATCAGGATCTTTTGTTAAGTCAAACAACCAAGGCAGATCTTTGGGGCTAAACACTAACTTATATCGATCAGATAATACTGCAAGCCAGCCACTTTTTGCTTTCGTGCCTTGGCGCATAAAAGCAACATCTTGCCATTTGTTATCATTGCTCTGAGTTAATAAAGCAGAAGCATCGCGTCCTTCTTCGTTACCACTACCAGATATGCCTAATAAGCCTAACAGTGTCGGTTGAAAGTCAACACTAGACATGGCTTGGTTGACAATAGTATTGCTCGGTATTTTGATAGGGTAATAAACAATGAAAGGGACCTTTGCTGAGCCCTCAAAAGGAACCCCCTTATTTTGGCGGCCATGCTCTGCTTTTAAATCGCCATGATCCGAGGTGAATACTATGATGGTATTGTCCATCAACTGATTGTCTTGAAGGTTTTTATATAACTTTGCCATGCTATCGTCGATGAGTTTCACCATACCGTAATATTGAGCCATGCTTTGATGGCCTTTTTTAGGTTTTCCCCAAACAGGCGCTTTATCAGCGTCAACAGAAAAAGTACGTGGCAGTTCAAATTCCACCTGACTATACATAGTATTATACGGCGATCTTACGGTATCTGGACCATGAGGATCACTTAAACTAAGTACCACAGCAAAAGGCTCGTTTTTGTGCAAATCGATGAAGTTAAGTACTTTATCAAACTGATAGTCGGTGGCAAATGATTTTTCATCGGCACCTATATGGCTATAACTGGGTTGACCATGCTTGTCCAATACCGCGACGCGTGAACCTGTTGCGGTATCTTGATACTGTTTATAATGACCACGGTTAAACATATAGCGATTATCAGCAAAACCAAAGTTACGTTTAGGTGCCCATTGAGGTTTGCCCTCGCCATCTAAGTGCCATTTGCCGACATAACCGGTAGCATAACCATGCTCTTGCAGAATTTTAGCAAAAGTTACCGCATCATCGCGCAGCGGTTTATTATTGCTATACGCATGATTGTTTTGTGGATACATTCCGGTCATAAATGCTCCTCGAGAAGGAGTACACACTGGGGAGGCAGCATAAAAACTTGTTGCCATTGCTCCGTTGTTCGCTAGCCAGTCGAGGTTTGGCGTCTTGACTACCTCCGGCCCCCACATATTTGCTTGTTCTTTGCTTAACAATTTACGGTATGCGCCCAAGGTACGAAAATTATGCTCATCGGTCATTACTACAATCACATTGGGTTTAGCCATAGTTTCGCTGGCCAATACACTATTATGGACAATACCAACTAATATCAATAAGCCAAATATTTTATACTTCATCGATTTCTCCTAAAAGTTATAAGTTAGCAGGCGTTTAGTGGTGGTTATCGCTTTTTGATTTAGCGGTTTTGTTTTTCTTGTTTTTATTCTTCTTGTTTTTGGGATTTTTAGGTAGACCATTTTTATCAAGTTTACTGGTAAATTTTGTCTGCCATGTTGGTGCGATCATCTGGCTTTGCCAAATTTTTAGTTTTTTCATTAAGCGAGCCACATCTATTGGTCTTTGATCGGCTAAATTATTACTTTCGCTAATATCAGTGGATAAATCGTATAGTTCAATGATACCTGAGCTATGTAGAATGAACTTTAAGTCACCTTCTCGCATTGATGTTTTACGGCCTCGTTGCCAATAAAGTTCATCATGTGGTTTGCTGTTTTCATTAATGCTCTTCGACTTACTGAGGTAAGGTAATAAGTTAATACCATCGTACTGACGATCGCTGGGTAACTCAGCACCGGCAGCGGCTAACACGGTCGGTAGGATATCTAACGAAGAAACCATTGGCATATAATTGAGGTTATCAGGTAGTGATTCTGGCCAACTGATTAAGTAGGGCACTCTAAGACTACCTTCATTAGCGCCCCCTTTGAAACCTGATAATGGCAAGTTTACTGAGTGGTTATGACTACTGCCGCCATTATCATTAACAAAAATAACTAGCGTATTTTCTGTTAAACCTAAGGTCTCTAATTTAGCCATCACACCGCCAACAGAATCGTCAAGAGACTCAGTCATTGCCGCTAACTCTCTTCGACCGTTATCTTCGATAGAGGAAAATTTTTCAACTTTATCAGCACGACCTTGCATTGGTGTATGAACTGCTGTGTAGGAAAGGTATAAAAAGAACGGTGATTCGCTATTACGCTCAATAAACTGTTCAGCTTCTTGACCTAAAACATCGGTCATGTAGCCTTTAAAACCAACCGCTTGCTGGCCACGGAGAACTCTTTGGTCAACTCGATCAGAGGTGCTGGCAAAATACTCCCTAGCGCCTCCTAATACGCCGTAAAATTCATCAAAACCACGGCTTTGAGGATGAAAATGTTTCATGCGACCAAGGTGCCATTTTCCTATAGCAGCGGTTTGGTATCCTTGCGCCTTGAGTAAATCGGCAATGGTAAATTCTTCGACAGCCATGCCCGCCATTTCTTCTTTATCATTACCTATTGGTTTTGGCGGTAGATTATTATGATGGCCAAAACGTTGTTGATAACGGCCAGTGAGTAAACCGGCACGAGATGGGCTACAAACGGATGCTGAAACATAACCTTGTTCAAAAGTGACACCTGATTGTGCGAGTTTGTTTAAGTTTGGGGTGGCAAAGTTTTTAGTGCCGCTAAAACCAAAGTCGCTATAGCCGGCATCGTCACTGACGATAAGCAGGATGTTGGGCTTCTTCTGTTTAGATGATTCTTGTTGTTGTTTTGATAGTTGCTGCTCCGCTGGTGTACTTTTATCATCAGTAGCGGATGAACAGCCAGATATTGCCATGCTAAAAGCAATAGCGACACTACTAATGGTTTTACTAAGGTGAGGATTTTTCATAATTGAACTCTATTTCAAAAAATAACTGCTAATAATATAAAACCAATATTTTTATCGTATAAATAATATCAATTCAGGGTTTGTGTAAAGCTTAACTGTTGTTGTACAAATTAATGTCTAACGGCATTCTTAGTTAGTCCAGTCATCATTTTTTGTAACTGTTTTTTAATGGCGTTTAGGTCTTTATTTTCACTTTGATTATGGATTTCATCAGGATCAACTCGATGATCATAGAGTTCTTCCTTACCGCTGTGATAACGAATATAACGCCAGTCGGTAGTTTTCAAGGAAAAATTGATACTTTGTTTTTGTTTATAATTTTGCACCACGGTTAATGCGCTTCGTTCATGAGTCTGATTTTCACCATATACTATTGGCATTAAACTGGAGCCACTAAGTTTTTTACCTTGGTCATTTTTACGGTTATCGCTATAGACATTGGCTAAGTCGGTAAAGGTAGGGTAGAGGTCAACTAAACTGACCGCTTCATTGCTAACTTGTGCTTCAGGTTTTCGAGGGTCGTAAACAATTAAAGGGACTTTGGTAGCGCGTTCCCATAAATTGTTTTTGAATAAATTGTCTTTTTCACCTAATGAATAGCCATGATCACTGGTGAAAACAATAACGGTATTGTCTTTGAATCGAGAATTATCTAGTGACGTTAATACTTTGCCGACCTGTTCATCCATAAAGGCAATACTGGCTAAATAGGCTTGATAATAAGCCTTTAGTGCCAGTTGTTTTGATTGATATGAAGCCACTAAAGTATCGTAGTGTTTTCTGCCTTTTGATTTGTCAGGTGAGTAAATCTCTTCAAAGTAGGTATCTTTATCATCATTTTGATTAAAATCAGGTAACTTAATTTGCTCTAATGGAAACATATCAAAGAATCTATCCGGTACCACAAGTGGGGTATGAGGGCGAATAAAACCAACACCCAGGAAGAAAGGTTTCGCTAACTTTTCTTTATGCCATTGTTCTAATTTATTCACTGCCCAGTTAGCGTACATTTCATCAGGCAATAGATCTCGGTCTTGTTCATTAACATAGCGAAATGCTTTTTTGAACCCGCCGTAATACCAGCCATTATATCCAGGGAATTTTTTTCTTGCCTCGATTGTTGGCACATTAGATAAGCGAGTGAAGGTGGAATCTAGCGGACCAATTTCAGTACGATAAGGCATAGGAACCGCAGGATGACCAACCATCCCGCCTTTTTTTCCTTTTGGATTGCCACTAAAGGCAAGTGGCGTATAATCTTGTTTTAGGCCATATTCATGCCAAGCTTTACGCCAGGTATGGTGCATTAATTTGCCAACGCCTGCGGTTTGATAACCATGGTCTCGCAACTGTTCCATTATCGTTTTTGAATTAGCTAATACTTTATTATTACGCCAATTATTAAAGTCATATTGCCCTGATTCGTGAGGAAGGATACCTGAAAAAAGGCTCGCCCGAGAAGGGCTGCAAACGGGTGCATTTGAGTGGGCATTGGTAAATAGAGTGGCATGCTTAGCCAACTTATCAATATTAGGGGTTTTAGTACCACTGTTATGATTCATGACACCGATAAAATCATTTAAATCATCAGCCATTATAAACAAAATATTAGGTTGGGTTGGTTTTCCTGTCGGGATAGAAGAACCGGGGTTTTCAGTTGAGTGTGCTTGATTTATAACTAAGCTTAATATTGCGATAAATCTCTTAGCGTAGCATTTCATATATTTTCCTATCTATACATTTACACTATTTAAATTGAGCCTGATAGGGTTAATACCAATTAGACTAATTACTTCATGATAATATGACGAATCAGCCTAATATTTCCGCCAATTAAAATATGGGCAACTGATTAATACTTAACTCATTAATAATTTTATATTGCGCTAAGTCAGTTCTTATCATTTTTTATTCGCCATTGTCTTTTGTATGGATTGTTTTTTATATGGATTAAGTTTTTGTAAAGTAAACTCGGAGTGTTCACTTCGGCTATTGCTGAGCATTGTCATCATTTCTCTCGTGATAACTGGCTCTATATTCGCCACATTGATTGTTTCTGCTATATCAGTGGTTAAGTTGTATAGTTCTGCGGGTCTATTTTTAAACTTAACCAATTTCCAGTGTTTATACCTGAGCGCTTGGATAGGTCCTTGGTTTTCATTAAATTCCCAATAAAGATAGTGGTGCTGGACTTGTTTATGCGCTTGTCCTGCGAGGGTAGGTAGTAATGAAATACCATCTGTTTTTGGACAGATTTTGGCTGCGCTAATCTGACAAAAGGTTGGCATTATGTCCCAAAATGCTGATAGATGATCCGACTCGCTATTTCTTTTAATGACGCTTGGCCATTTCGCAATCATGGGTACACGAATACCGCCCTCATAAAGGTCTCTTTTCTTTCCTCTCAGTGGTCCATTACTGTTAAAGAAGTTGTTGTCATATTCATGGCCATTATCACTGGTAAAGATAACCAGTGTGTTTTCATCGACACCTTGGTTTTTTAATACCGCTAACAATTTACCAATATCTCTGTCCATTCGAGAGACCATACCTGCATAAGTGGTATTTCCTTCAGCGTCATTTTTATAATGGCCATTTGTTTTCATCGTTCGTTTTGGCCAACCTAACGATTGGTATTGTTTTTTAGAGTCTTCTGGCACGGTAAGCGCTAAGTGCGGAATCGTATAGGCAAGATACAGAAAGAACGGTTGTTTGGCTTTTTGTCTTTTAACAAAATCAATGGCTTTTTCGGTAAATAAGTCATGAGTATAAACACCGGTATTGGTTAAGTAGTCATTTTTATTCAGTAGGTAAGGTTGGTTATTTTCAAATAATCGGTGCCAATAATAGTGATGTGCTTCACTATGCGTTTTCACCCCAAAAAAATAGTCAAACCCCTGAGCTCGCGGCATAGATTCATGATCGTTTTTGCTAGACTCTGATAGTCCCCATTTTCCAATGGCTGCGGTACTATAGCCTTGACTTTTTAACATTTTAGCTAGGGTGATATCCTGATTAGATAAATCTACTGGCTTACCGCTATTGGTCCATTTAGGATTACCACGTATCGGACTATGACCTGAATGCAGACCAGTTAAAAGGCTTGCTCTTGATGGGCCACATACCGTTGAACCCGCATAATGCTGCGTAAAACGCATGCCATCCTTTGCCAGCTTGTCTATATTAGGGGTCTTTATTTTCTGCTGACCATAAGCACCAATATCGCCATAACCTAAGTCGTCGGCCATAATAAAGATGATATTGGGCTTGTCGGTATTATTTACCGGTTTTGCTTGAACTGATGGTAGGCAGCCAATTAACCCAAAAACCAATAACGACAAATAATGCCAGTGTGTTGACTTCATTTTAATACCTTACTTTGACAATATTCTAATGTTGAATAAAAGCTAATGTTAAATAACCGTTAAGGTTTAGACGAATGGCTATGCAAAATCCGCCATGTTTTATAGAAAAGTCGCAGATGCAAATGAGGCATGAATTTTTATTATTTAAAAACTTCCTCTAAATTCTTCCCGTGACTTCGCCAAATCCTTCTTAGCTAAAAGGTATTTTTATTGAAAACATAAATAGAGGTGGCGGAAAAGTTTTTGTTATTCGTCTTATTACTCAGACGCAATAATTTATTACCTTTTGAAGTTAATCTTTTGCCCTTGGCAAGATTCATTTTGATAACGCTTGATTAACCTACTTGCGTAAAAGTAAGCCATTAAATTTTATAGAGAATAATAATGATTAAAAAAATATCTATTGTCGGTAGTACTTTACTAACATTACTACAAATGAGTACTGCCAACGCGGTTAGCACAGAGCATAAAAACATTAATAAACAGCAGGCTAAGCCAAATATTGTCATTTTTTATATTGATGATTTAGGTTATGGCGATGTGGGTAGTTACGGTGCTATTGGTGTTGAAACGCCTTCAATCGATAGCTTGGCTAACCAAGGGGTTAGATTTACTGATGCCCATAGCTCTGCGGCCACTTGTACGCCATCACGATATTCTTTATTAACGGGTGAGCATGGTTTTCGCAATAATGCCGCTATTTTACCCGGTGACGCGCCAGCATTAATCAAACCGGGCAAAGCTACCTTACCTTCAATGTTAAAAAAAGCGGGTTATCAAACTGCTGTTGTTGGTAAGTGGCATCTTGGCTTAGGTAACGGAAACGTAGACTGGAATGGTGATGTCAGTCCTGGACCATTAGATATTGGCTTTGACTACAGCTTTTTACTACCAGCGACCGGCGATCGTGTACCTACGGTATATCTTGAAAACACTCGAGTGGTTAATCTAGATAAAAATGACCCCATTACCGTTAGTTATAAAGGCAAGGTTGGTACACGTCCAACCCGACTTGAGCGTCCTGATTTGGCGAGAGTAGTAGCAGATGAGCAGCACAGCGAAACTATCATCAATGGTGTAAGTCGCATTGGTACTATGGCTGGCGGTGAATCAGCACTTTGGGTAGATGAAGACTTCCCTGATGTATTTACCGATAAGGCGATAGATTTTATTCGAGCGAATAAAACTAAGCCGTTTTTCCTATTCCATTCTTATCATGATATTCATGTGCCACGCCTTCCTAACCCAAGATTCAAGGGCAAGAGTAAAATGGGACCTCGTGGGGATGCTATTGTGCAAATGGATTGGATGGTTGGCAAAGTCGTTAATGAACTTGAACAATTAGGTCTTAGCGAAAACACTCTGATTATATTCACCAGTGACAACGGCCCTGTATTAACTGATGGTTATGACGATAGGGCAATTGAGTTACTTGGCGAGCACAAACCGTGGGGACCATTTCGAGGTGGAAAATACAGTGCTTTTGAAGCGGGCACTAGGATGCCAACGATTGTTACTTGGCCAGGTAATACCCAAAATGGCGTCAGTGATGTGTTGATTTCACAAATGGATATTTATGCTTCATTGGCAAAACTTGTCGGCGTAAGCTTACAAAAGGGTGAAGCCAAAGATAGTGAGGAACATTTATTAGCTTTGCTGGGTAAAAAAGCTATAGCGCGTGATGAACTAGTAGAAGAATCAGTAGCAACCAATTCACTTAGGTTCAATCAATGGAAGTATATTGCGCCAGTTAAAAATAATAACGTTGCATCATTCCTAGCCCATAAAAATATTGAGGGAGGCTTTTCTAAAACGCCACAACTTTATGATCTAAGTAAAGACATCAATGAACAAAATAACCTAGCTGGTGATAATCCAAAGCTTGTTGAAAAACTACAGCTGCGTCTGACTGAAATTGTTAGCTCAGGCTATTAGCGCTAACTTTTAGCGCTGATTTAGTGGTAAAGGACCGGAGCGCCAAAGCGCTCTGTTTTCAACAAATAAAGATAAGGTTCATTGGAGTAAAATATGACTGTATCAGTATATTTTTATCAAAAAATTAAGAAAAGTTTTATAAAGCTCAGTAATTTAATCAAGGTAAAACAGCATATAAAAAATCTACTGCTTGTGACTGGTGTAGTGGGGGGCTTATTTGGCTGTGGCCATGAGCAAATAAAGCATGATATCTCAGTTAAAACTTCAAATGTAGATTGGGAAAACCCTGAAATTTTTGAAGTAAATAAATTACCTGCACGAGCTTCGTTTTTTGCTTATGAGTCAGCTCAGTTAGCACTTGATAATCAACCAAGCCAGTCATCAAGATTTTTATCATTAAATGGAAAGTGGAAGTTTAATTGGGTCGATAAACCAAGCTTAAGACCAATAGATTTTTATAAAGCTGATTATGATATCAGTCAGTGGCATGACATTAATGTACCAGGCAACGTTGAAAGACAGGGCTTTGGCACGCCGCATTATATGAATATTGATTACGTATTTCCTGCTGCCCAGCCTAATATCCCTCACAGTTACAACCCTGTGAGCTCTTATGTTAAATACATAGAATTGCCTAAAGATTGGCAAGAGCAACAAGTGCGTATTCATTTTGGCGCTGTGAATTCAGCCATGTATTTATGGGTTAACGGTGAAAAAGTCGGCTACAGCCAAGGTTCAAAGTTACCTGCAGAATTTAATATTACCGATCATCTCAAAACTGGCGTAAACAAAGTAGCGGTTGAAGTTTATCGTTGGTCAGATGGCAGTTATTTAGAAGACCAAGACGGCTGGAGTTTAAGTGGTATTGAGCGCGATGTTTATTTATATGCAACGCCAAAAAACCATATTAAAGATTACAAAATTTCATCTACTTTAGTGAATGATTTTAAAGATGGTCAGCTTAATATCACCGTTGACCTTTCGCTAGAGCAAGATCACGAAATAGCGTTAATGGCTAAGATTTTTGATAACAAACAAGAGCTTTATAGCGCTGAAAAAACCTATCAAGCTATCACTAAAGACACTGTTTTAGAATTTTCCACAGTGCTAAACAAAATAGCCGCTTGGTCTGCTGAAACCCCTAAACTGTATCAACTTGAATTAATCTTGCTCAATAAAGCCGGCGAAGTAAAAGAAGTCATTCGTCAAAATGTTGGTTTTAGAGCACTAACAATGAAAAATGGCTTGTTTTTGGTAAACGGTAAACCGGTAACAATCCGTGGCGTTAATCGTGTTGAACATCATGCCATTGGTGGAAGAACGTTAACTAAAGCGTCAATGGAAAAAGATATTAAATTGATGAAACAGCTTAATATCAATGCAGTTAGAACCGCGCATTTCCCTAACGATCCCTATTGGTATGAACTAACCGATAAATACGGTTTATATGTGATGGATGAAGCTAACATTGAATCTCATAAATACATGCAAATAGGCAATCAGCCAGACCAACGCCAGCAAATAGATGATAAAGCCGTTTCAACAAAGGCTAAGAAGAAAGCTTTTAATCGAGCAGAAAGTCAGAAAAAACATCACTTAGCCTATAAACCAGAGTGGCAAGCTGCTCACCTCGCGCGTGTTACTCGCATGGTTAAACGGGATATAAACCATCCGTCAATCATACTGTGGTCCTTAGGTAATGAAGCCGGTCTAGGTGATGCTTTTGACAAATCAGCTCAATGGATTAAAGAAAATGATGAGTCACGACCAGTAACCTACGGTGGTTGGGGCACTCGAACTGGACACTTTATCTTAGACTACTCTGAAATCTATACCCCTATGTATGACAGTATTGAAGAGTTAGCCGACTATGCCAATAGTAACCCGGAACGACCGCTCATTATGGCTGAATATGCTCATGCTATGGGTAATAGTGTTGGTAACCTAGATAAATACTGGCAAGTTATCTATCAACATGAACAACTGCAAGGTGGTTTTATTTGGGATTGGGTTGATCAAACCTTTTTAGAAACAAATGAGAATGGCGATAAGTTCTGGGGTTATGGAGGTGATTATAATGATGGCGACAATAACAAAAACTTTTTAGCCAATGGTTTAATTCAACCAGATCGCACCTTGAACCCACATGCTCATGAAGTGAGAAAAATTTATCAACCGGTTGAATTTAGCTATCTTGATCAAATCAGCTTTAAGGTAACGCTTAATAATCGTTATGACTTTGTCGATTTATCACATTTAGATTTTTCGTGGCAGTTAGAAGAAAACGGTCAAGTTATCGGTAAAGGTAAGTTAGATCCACCTAAGCTAAAAGCAGGGCAGCAAGGTGTAATAGAATTACCGCTTAAGAATATTGAACAAAAAGCGGGGGCTGAGTACTTTGTTACCATCAAAGCTATCGAAAATAGAGGTGATAATGCCTTATTACCTAAAGGTCACGTGATTGCTTGGCAGCAATTCTCTTTAGTAAATAATGCAGCGAAAGCGCCGATTGAGGTGCTTGGTAAAGCTGATTCATCAGGAGAAATAAGTCTGGATGAAACAGCACAAGCGATAACTATTTCAAACGAAAATATTGCAATAGCTTTTGATAAAACGTCAGGTTTATTAAGCCAATACCGAGTAAACAATATTGAATTAATTGACCAAGGTTTGTCAGGCAACTTCTGGCGAGCGGTTACAGATAATGATAAAGGTTGGGGTGTGCACTATAAGCTTAATGTGTGGCAAGACGCTTCAACTAAACAAGTACTCGAATCTATTGCTCCAGAAAAAATTAACAACAACAGTATTGCCATTACCACAGTACATGTTTTAGCTGGGGATATTGCCAAGTTAACTACCAAGTATGTTGTGTCGGCCGATGGTCAAATTGACGTTACTACCAAGTTAACGCCGATAAAATATAACCTACCCAACATTCCTCGTGTTGGTATGCACATGCAAGTTGCTAAGGAGTTTCATTTGCTTGAGTGGTTTGGCCGTGGGCCGCTATCAAGTTATAGCGATAGGAAAACCAGCATGGCTGTTGGTATCTATCAGTCTCAAGTAGCAGAGCAGCTACATGACTATGCAAGACCACAAGAATCTGGCAATAAAACCGATGTGCGTTGGTTAACACTCACAGATGCACAAGGCAATGGTCTGAAAATATCATCTGCAATCCCCCTAAATGTTACTGCGGTGCCGTTAAATAAATTTGATATATATAAGGTTAAAGAAGCGCCGCGACATAGTGCTGCGGTAGCCTTAAGTGATACCACTACGGTTCGTATTGATATGCTGCAAATGGGCGTTGGTGGCGATAATAGCTGGGGCGCAATGCCACATGATGAATTTCTTATTCCAGCAAAAGAATATCAGTTCAACTTTACTTTAACTCCATTAACTAAACGCCATTAAGTAAGTAGAAAATACTATGATAATTAACAACTTAAATATAGCGACAGCTTTAAAGAAATCGGCCAAAATAATTACTTGTTTATCTTTTTTGAGCTTGTCTTTTCTAAGTAATGCTACACAAGACAATACTCTGCAAGTCCAGCCCAATATCATCGTTATTATGAGTGATGACGCCGGTTATGCCGATATTGGCTTTAGTGGTAATACTTTTGGTAAAGCTAATTTTTCGACGCCTAATTTAGATAAATTAGCCAGTAGCGGTGTTAAATTTACTCAAGGTTATGTTACTGCTTCGGTATGTAGTCCGTCTCGTGCTGGCATGTTAACAGGGCGCTATCAGCAGCGTTTTGGCCATGAGTATAATTTGCCAGTAACACCTGAGCCAGGTGATGTTGAAAAATTTAATGGTATGAAAGTTTCAGAAAAAACCATGGCCGACCACCTAAAAGCAGCAGGTTATAAAACCGGTTTAGTAGGTAAGTGGCATTTAGGGCTGGCTGAACAGTTTCATCCGAATAACCGTGGTTTTGATGAGTTTTATGGTTTATTAGGTGGTGGACGTAGTTACTGGGAACAAGCAGGCAATGACAGTGAATATCGTAAAATGCGTCGTAATAATAGCGATGAAAAGTTTGAGGGCTACTTAACTGATAGCTTAGGAGAAGAGGCTATTTCCTTTATCAACAGAAACAAAGAAAATCCTTTTTTCTTATACCTTTCATACACGGCGGTTCATGCGCCGATGGAAGCCAAACCCGAACATGAAAAGTTACTCAGCCATATTAAGGATGAACATCGTCGTACCTTAGCTGGCATGACCTTAGCGCTTGATGAATCTGTTGGCCAAGTTATGGCGGCACTTGATGACATGCAGTTAACTGAAAATACTTTAGTGGTATTTTTGAACGATAACGGCGGCCCGTCAGATTATAACTATTCTATTAATAAACCTTTTTCTGGCGTTAAAGGCACCTTGTATGAAGGTGGTGTACGCGTGCCATTTACCATGTCATGGCCGGGTCATATTAAAGCAGGCTCTCAATACGATGATGTGGTTTCCTCACTTGATATTTTACCTACGGCATTAGCCGCTGCTAAAACAAAATCTCTAAGCAAGAACAGACTTGATGGTGTTGATTTATTGCCTTATTTGAATAATGAAGTCGATGATAAACCGCATCAAACATTGTTTTGGCGTCGTGCCGCTTTTGCTGCCATACGTGATGGCGATCATAAGTTAGTTCGATATCCAGACAGACCTGCGGTTTTATACAATGTTGCCCAAGATATCAGTGAAAGCAAAAATATTGCTGATGAAAACCCTTTATTAGTTCGCAAGTTAATGAAGAAATTATTTGCTTGGGAAAATGAACTACAAGCACCGATGTTTTTAACCCATTCAAAGTGGATTAAACAAAACCGCGAACGTTACTCTCGTTACACCGATATAGACAAGCAGTAGAGACTTTTTTATGAAATACCGAATCAATGCTAATACCTTAAAAAAATTATTGTTCACTGGCATACTTGCTTATTCAGCAACTTCACTGGCAAATGACAAACCTAATTTCATTGTCATTCTTACCGACGACCAAGGGTATGCCGATGTTGGCTTTAATGGCAGTGATGACATTATCACCCCTAATATTGACCGTATTGCCCATGAGGGTACAAAGTTCACCAATGGCTATGTTACTTATGCTGTGTGTGGACCAAGCAGAGCAGGGCTATTAACAGGGCGATATCAAGGCCGTTTTGGTTTTGGTCGTAATCCTATTATTGACCCTACTGATGCTAATTCGGGTTTACCCCTTGAAGAGCAGATGATCTCTGAAGTATTAAAGCCTGTTGGTTATACCTCAAGTATTATTGGTAAGTGGCATATGGGCACTCATGAAAAGTTTCGCCCCAATAAACGTGGCTTTGACCACTTCTATGGTTTCTTATCGGGTGGCCATAAATACTTTCCAGAAGATCTCACCATAGATAGCATCGAAAATGCCAAAAAAGACTGGTCTTGGTACAACACTAAAATCATGGAAAACAATAAACATGTCGAGATTGATGAGTACCTAACCGATGAGTTATCTAATGAAGCAGTGAAGTTTATTGAGCGTGAAAAAGACAATCCATTTTTTTTATATTTAGCCTATAACGCGCCTCATACACCGTTGCAAGCGTCTCAAGAATACTTAGACAGAAATACCCATATTAAAGATAAAAAGCGCCGAACTTATGCAGCCATGGTGACCGCCGTTGATGACGGTGTTGGTCGTATCTTAGCTAAGCTTGATGAGCTTGGCATAGATGACAATACCATGGTGTTCTTTTTATCAGACAATGGTGGTGCTCGAAATAAAGGCTCAGATAATGGAGAGTTACGTGACTTTAAAGGCAGTTATTTTGAAGGGGGTATTCATGTGCCATTTGCAGTGCGCTGGCCAGGAAAAGTCCCTGCTGGAATCAGCTATCAAAAGCCAGTTAGCTCATTAGATATTCTTGCTACCTTTGCTGATATTAGCAAAGCGCCTATCGCTAAAGAGCGTCCCCTAGATGGCGTTAACTTAATGCCGTTTATTACCGGGAAAAATAAAGCTAACCCACATGATGTTCTCTTTTGGCGTGCATTTGATCAAGGTACGTTAGCCACACGTCGTGGTGATTCTAAAGCCATTAATTCACGAGTTGATGGTGAACATTTGTATAACTTAGCAACAGACTTATCTGAGAAGAAAAACCTACTAAACAGCAACCAAAAACAGTACCAAAAGCATTTAAAAGAGATGAAAACCTGGGAGCAAGAATTAATTGACCCGATTTTTAAACCTTTGCAAGGGCGTCATACCGAAAATGAACGCGCTAAAAAACAACCGAGAAAATAGTGATTATGTTAATAAGAGCAGCCTTTTTATTCATCCTAACATCAATCTTTTTAGCTAGTAGCCACTTTGCTCACTCGGCAGAACGCCCCAACATATTGTGGATTTATGTTGAAGATATGAATGATTGGATGGGCGCTTATGGCGATAATACCGTAGCGACACCTAATATTGATTTATTGGCAAAACAAGGGGTGAGATTTAACAATGCCATTATGCCCGCACCCGTATGTTCATCAACCCGATCGGCGATTATAACCGGTTCAATGCCAACAACGCTAGGGGTTCATAACCACAGAAGCTCTCGAGGTGAAAATGCTCAAATTTATTTGCCTAAAGGTTATAAAACCATTCCTGAACTTTTTAATCAGCATGGTTATCAAACCTTTAATATGGGTAAGGAAGATTATAATTTTAATTATAAACACAGTGAAATGTTTTCATTTGATCCCATCACAGACAAGCTTAAAAAATATCGTGCTAACCCAAAAGTTGTTGTGCAAAAAGGCGCGAGGTTTAAGCTCAGTACATTGGACAAAACCAAACCATTTTTTGGCCAAATACAACTTGAAGGCGGTAAGGATAAAGCTAAGGCAATAAAACATATTAACCCTGAGTCTATGGTTGATAAAATACCGCCTTATTACCCCTCTCACCCTAGCTTCTTAAGAGCCTGGGCACGCCATTATGAGCAAATAGCGATTACCGATATGCGTGTAGGAAAAATATTGGCGGAGCTTAAAGATAATGGCCTACTAGATAATACCGCAGTATTTTTCTTTACTGATCATGGCATGGTATTACCGCGGCATAAGCAGTTTGTTTATGAAGGCGGTTTGCGTGTGCCTTTTGTTGTTAGTTGGCTAAAAGGTAATGACAAACTTCGTGTTAATGGCGCAGTGCGCGAAGATATTATCAACGGTATTGATATTGGTACCAGCGCTTTAGCCATTGCTGGTATTGCTATTCCAGAGTATATGGAAGGTGATGATTTATTTGCGAAAAGTTATCAGGAAAAAGCTCACACCATAGCGGCAAGGGATAGATTAGATTATACCTTCGATAGAATTCGCGCAGTGCGCACTAAACGATTTAAATATATAAAAAATTACTTCCCTGAACGTGCTTACATGCAAGCACAATATCGAGATTTACATCCAGCTAAATTTCCTTTTATGACTGCTTATAAAGCGCTTTTTAAAGCAGGTAACTTAACACCTGCTCAAGCAGCATTTATGGCGCAAACAAGACCAGCAGAAGAGTTCTATGACTTAGTTAATGATCCACATGAAATACACAATTTAGCTCGAGATAATAACTATAATCAGCAGCTTGAACACCATAGAGCTATCTTAACAAAGTGGATAAAAGCAACGGATGATAAAGGGCAATATAGTGAGTCTGATGCCGGGGTGGCCGATGTTATAAAACGTTGGGGCAATCACTGTATTAGTGATGAGTGTGAAAGTTATCGGGAAAGAAATATTAATTAATTCATTGATTTTATTATAGGCTCGGGTCTATTGAATGGCTGACTAACACTGAGGAAGCGGATGATGAAAATATTAGTTTGGCTGCTAACTTTGGCTGTTAGTTGTTTTTATTCACCGCAACTCTTTGCTCAGCGCATCAATATTGATGTCGGTGTTATTTTTTCTGACGATGTAAAAAAACACTTTAAAGAGAGTACCGCTAACAAATCGTGTTTAGATATCAATGAATATGCTTATAAGGGCTCTACCAGAGTTTATGCTGAAGCATTATTAATTTGCCAAGCGCTGACTCTTGGCGGTATAGAGCCGATCTTCAAATTTCATCAATACCCAAATTACGCACGAGCTCTAAAGGATCTGCATAAAGGCACTACACATCTCATGCTAAGTAATATTTGGTTAAGTCAGAAAAGTGACAGTCTTTATACCTCAGCGGCACTGATGTTTGCTGGGGATTTTGAAAAAGGGTTTTATACACTTGCAGATAATAAAGCCCTGCTAAATGTCAGCAACTTAAAAGAACTACAAGATTTTACTGCCCTTTCGAATAATAAATTTATCGTCGATTGGCTAATACTGTCTCAGTTAGGTGTTGATATCTATAGTAATCCAAGTTGGGAACGATTGTTTAAGATGCTTAAAGCCAAACGAGGAGACTTTATATTGGCTGAATTTTCACCTGAGCCTGATATGAGTATTGTCACCGCTGGGGTAAAACTAATTCCTGTGCCCAACATCAAAGTAACTTTTAATGACTCTAGACATATCTTTATTAATAAAAGCAAAGATAATTCAGCCATTATATTTGCTGCTTTGCAAATAGGACTAAAAAAGTTACACCAACGGGGCACCATTAAAAAAGCTTACCAAAGTCTTGGTTTTTATAATGAAAAAACTAAAAGTTGGCTATCACTTTGTTGCCAAAAAAAACTAGTGACTAACGTTACCCACAACACCAGAGAATAAAATGACAAAAACAATCACCATTTTAGTGCTTTACTTTCTATTGATTAGCAAAATTTGTGCAACAGATTATTATGTTCACCCTCATGGGGATGATAATAATACTGGCCTATCTGCTAAAGCGCCTTGGAAAAGCCTAAACAAGGCGAGCCACCAGCAATACCAGGCAGGTGATAAATTACTTTTGGCTAAAGGTGAGCAATTTGTTGGTAAGTTATCGCTTAACAACCAGCACGGTCAAATAAGTAAACCAATCCAAGTGTCTAGTTATGTAGCCCCAAATAACGGTGAGCAATTTGCCTATATTGATGCTGGCAATGAAAATGCGGCATTAATGATAATTAACAGTAGTTATATCGAAGTTACTGACTTAGTTTTGTCTGGCTCAACGGCGACTGACGACGTTGGTAAACACCTTAAACTAAGCGCGAAAAGCAAAAATAAAGCCAAACCAATGCGACTAGGTGTCTTAATTAAAGCGACACAGCCCGGTGTTTACCAAGGTATAGTATTAAAACGCCTGCAAATAAAAGATGTGTTTTATCATCAAGCAGGTTTTCAACGAGGCGCCAAAGAAGTAAAAACAGCCAATGGAAAACAAAGTTATGGTTGGGGAATACGTGTTATTAATAACCTTAAAGATGCGACCATAAAGGATCTAACAATCAGCAATAATAACATTAGTAATGTTGCTCATACGGGCATTAAGTTCACGTCCAAATATCAAAACATCCAATATATACGCGTAACACATAATAACGTCACCGAAACGGGCGGCCCTGGCATTCAACTCAGTGGCGTCAAAAACGGCTATATTGCTAATAATTTAGTGAATTACTCCGGTAGTCATAATGACTCAAGAAAGTGGGGCAGGGGCAGCGGCTTATGGACTTGGGGTAGTGATAACATTCTTATTGAGCATAATGAATTTAGCAATGCGAGTGGCCCTGGTGACTCTGCAGGTGTGCACATTGATTTTAATTGCAGCCATATCGTAGTGCAGTACAACCTCAGTACTAATAATGCCGGCGGCTTTTGTGAAATACTAGGCAATAATTTTAACAACGCTTATCGATATAATATCAGTGTTAATGATGGTCATAGAGTAAAAGGCATTGATGGAGCGTTTCAGGAAGGAAAAATATTTTGGCTAAGTGGTTACCGAGGACAGAATCAAACACGTCAGGGACCCTTTAATAGCTACTTCTACAATAACACCATCTATGTTGATGAAACTATCGAAGCTAAAATAGCCATAGATAAAAGGGCAAAGGGCATACTCATTGCAAACAATATTTTTCACATTATCGGTAAAAGCAAAGCGGTATTAGGTGATCAATATTTGGCAGATAGCGCCAATGAGGAACAAGTAAAAAATGTGGTCTTTCAAAATAACCTTTATCTGAAGCAAGATAACTGGCCTGAGAAAATAACCATTAGAGACAGAAAACCTATCTTTGGTGATGCAAAATTCTTAAAAAAGGGTGGCTTGAATAAAGTAGATTATACACCTACCAATGTAGCCTTGATTAAAGGGAAAGGCATTAACATAATGCCGTTACCAAATGATGGCATAGCGTTGAAGCTGGGTTTAAAAGTAAAGACAGATATCTTGAATAACCCCGTTAGTAAGCAACCAAGTTTGGGGGCTATTGAGGTTTTGTAATTAACTAATCGGAACATTGCTTTTACAAAACTTATAAGGAGTTCAGGCTAACTTACTTTAAAGCTAGTTGACTCGCGTTTAACAAGCCGAGGAATATGTTTATAGTTATTTTCTTCTTTTGTTTCTTCTTTTTTTGCTGTTAATTCAAGTCCGATATTAGCGGCTTGCATGGCCATTTCTTCTACGGGATAGTTAAGCGTAGTCAATTTTGGTCTTGAATATCTTGAAAGCAAAACATCATCAAAACCGAGTACTGAAATATCAGAGGGTACTTTAAAACCATTATCTTCTAGGGTCGAAATTGCCCCGATTGCCATGGCATCGTTATAAACAAACAACGCAGAAAAACGCTTGCCTGAGGCGAGTAGTTTTTGCGTTGCCATTTCACCGCCTTGCAGGGTCGGCTCACCATATTCAATCAGGCTTTCTTCAATATCAGCACCAACCAATTCTAGTTCGGATTGAAAACCTTGTAGGCGCAGTAGTGGGTCATCTATTTGATGCTTACTGGAAATGCAGGCAAAGTTTTGATGATTTAAGGCTAACAAATGACGGGCAGCTATTTTACCCCCTTCAAGATTATCTAACCAAACACACCGTTGTGCTATTTCTTCAATATAACGGTCGATGAGTACTAGACCTGGGACTTTATAGGCCAATTCAATTAAGGCTTCATCAGTAAGCTTTTTACTATGCACCACCATAACATCACAGCGCCTTTCAATTAATAAATTGATGGCCTGCATTTCTGTTTCAGCACTAACGAGTCCGGTACTTAATAACAGTTGCATATTTTTTTGTCGAGCCACTTGCTCAACACCATTCGCTAATGAGGCAAAAAACGGGTCGATTAGATCAGGAATGACAACACCTAGGGTGGTACTTTTTTGTGTGACTAAAGCACGCGCATTGGCATTAGGGGTGTAGTTTAAGTCTTTCACCACTTTTAATACATTTTCAATGGTCTTTTTACTGACTTTTGGACCATTGTTTAATACGCGTGAAACGGATGCCACTGAAACGCCAGAGATGCGAGCTACGTCTTTTATTGTTGCCATAGGGTAAATGTTTACATTGTTATGTTTAGTTAAGTACTTAGTGAATATACACTAATAAATAGCTATCCATCAAGATTAACCTTACTAAAAATAGATCTTGCACATAAAAGGGTAAACGTTTACCCTTTGGTTTAAGTTTTCACTAATTCATTTTTTAAAAAACATTATGACTATAGAATTTGACCCAACGGAACACCCTCATAGAAGATACAATCCACTGATTGATGAATGGGTGCTGGTTTCACCGCATCGCGCCAAACGACCTTGGCAAGGACAGGTAGAAAAGCTTGATGAACAAGAAAGACCTGCTTATGACCAAGACTGCTTTTTATGTGCAGGTAATACTCGCATAAACGGTGAAGTTAATGATGACTATGAAGATACCTTTGTTTTCACTAATGATTTTGCTGCCATAAAGCAAGATACGCCAGTTGTGACCAGTGATGACCCACTTTTTAAAATGGCAACAGAGCAGGGCGAGAGTCGAGTTATCTGTTTCTCACCTGATCACAGTAAAACCTTGCCGCAACTTTCGGTAGAGGAAATTTCTTGTGTTGTTGATACTTGGCAAAGTCAATGTGAGGAATTAGGGAAAACCTATACCAGCGTACAGGTATTTGAAAATAAAGGCAGTGTGATGGGCTGTTCTAACCCACATCCTCATGGACAGATTTGGGCGCAACAACAATTACCGACCTTAGTAATGAAAAAACAACAGGCGCAACAAGCCTATTTGAATACGAATGGCAGTAATTTATTGCAAGACTATGTTGTTAAAGAGATCGAAAATAAAGAACGTATTGTAGTCTCTAATGACGACTGGCTGGTGGTGGTACCTTATTGGGCAGCATGGCCGTTTGAAACCTTATTACTGCCACGCTTTTCCGTAGCACGTATAACAGAGCTAAATGCAGCACAAAAATTATCCCTAGCAGATATCCTTAAACAAATCACCATCAAGTATGACAATTTATTTGAGTGCTCTTTCCCTTACTCTATGGGTTGGCATGGTGCCCCTTTTGATGGTGACCAGCATGATGAATGGACCTTACACGCCAGCTTCTTCCCGCCATTATTACGATCTGCCACCGTGCGTAAATTTATGGTCGGTTATGAAATGATGGCTGAAGCACAGCGAGACCTTACTGCTGAGCAAGCTGCAAAGCGCCTCCGTGACTTGCCAACAATTCACTATAAGGAGAATAACTAATGAGTTTTCCCATATCAGATCAACAACAATTTGAGCAAAAAACGCTTGTGCAAATATTATTTGAACAGCAATTTCAGCGCTCTGCTGAAATAGTTTGTCATGCACCAGGTCGTGTTAATTTAATAGGCGATCATACTGATTATAATGATGGTTTTGTTCTGCCTGCCGCGATTAATTACGGTACCACTATCGCCGCTTCAAAACGTGATGACCAGATAGTAAAAGTGTATGCCCATGATTGTGACCAGCAAACCAATAAGTTTAGTCTTGATGACATTAGCTTTGATCAAGAAATGATGTGGAGTAATTATGTTAAAGGCACATTACAAGCGTTAATGAACAAGTACCCTGACATTAAAGGGGCCAATTTAGTGGTTACCGGCGATGTGCCACAAGGCGCTGGTTTAAGCTCATCGGCCAGTTTTGAAATTGCTATCTTAAAAGCCTTTGCTCAGCTGTATCAATTAGATTTAGATGGCATTACTGCCGCGTTACTTGGTCAACAAGCTGAAAATAATTTTGTTGGCTGTAACTGTGGCATTATGGATCAACTTATCTCTGCCATGGGACAGCAAGGTCACGCTATGTTGCTAGATTGCAAAGATTTAACTTTTGAAGATGCACCTATTCCTGATGACTTAGCCATTTTCATTGTTAATTCAAACGTAAAACGTGGCTTGGTTGACAGTGAATACAACTTAAGACGAGAGCAGTGTGAAGCGGTGGCCAAGCATTTCGGTGTTTCAGCATTGCGTGATGTTACTTTAGCGCAGCTCAACTCAGCTAAAGAGCAGCTTGAGCCCGTGTTATTTAAACGTGCTCGACATGTTATTAGTGAAAATGAACGTGCCCTTGCTACATTAAAAGCATTAAAAGCCAATGATTTGCCGTTAATTAGTGCAGCAATGAGAGCATCACATATTTCTTTACGTGATGATTTTGAAGTTACCACCAAAGAGATGGATGGTTTAGTTGAGATGATTGATGCTGTTTTAGGTGACAAAGGCGGCGTAAGAATGACTGGTGGCGGCTTTGGCGGCTGTATTGTTGCCCTCGTACCTTTGACATTAGTTTCGCAGGTAGAGTTTGTTGTGTACAACAACTATGAAAATGAATTTGGTTTAAAACCGAGTATCTATCAATGCTCGGCGACACAAGGTGCATTTAGGTATAACTGGACAAATATTGAGCCGGACAAAATTAGGATAAATCAATAAGCTAGCGCAAACAAATAATTATAATTACAAGTATAACTAAAAATAAAGGGTTACAAATTATGGAATTTACCAACAAATTGGGGACAATAGATAGCACCATTTTTATTGTTTATGTCATAGGGCTGTTGTGTCTTGCTTTGTGGGTTTCTCGCAATGAGAAAAAAGAAGGTGCGAATACTGAAGATTATTTTTTAGCCAGTAAATCGCTACCTTGGTGGGCAATTGGTGCATCTTTAATTGCCGCCAATATTTCGGCTGAACAAATTATCGGTATGTCTGGCTCTGGTTACGCCATTGGCTTAGCGATTGCTTCTTATGAGTGGATGGCTGCCATTACCTTGGTATTAGTCGGTAAATACATGTTACCTATTTTCTTGGAAAATAAAATATTTACCATGCCGCAATATCTTGAACAACGCTTTGATAACAAAGTAAAAACTACCATGGCTATTTTTTGGCTGGCGGTTTACACCTTGGTAAATTTAACTGCGGTATTGTGGTTAGGTGGTATGGCTATTCAAACGGTTGCTGGCGTCGATTGGATGTTCGGCATGATCTTCTTAGCTTTATTCTCAGTGGCTTACTCTTTATATGGTGGCTTAAAAGCGGTTGCTTTCACCGACATCTTACAAGTGGTGTTATTAGTATTTGGCGGTTTGTTATTAAGCTACCTAGCTCTTGATGCCGTTGCTGATGGTCAAGGGGTTTTAGCTGGTTTTGGTATTCTTACCGAAAAAATGCCTGAGCATTTTGACATGATCCTAAGTCCTGAAAATGAACATTACATGAGCCTACCGGGTATTTCGGTATTACTTGGCGGCATGTGGGTGATGAACTTTAGTTATTGGGGTTTTAACCAGTATATTATTCAACGTGCTTTGGCCGCTAAAGATCTTAAAGAAGCGCAAAAAGGTATCGCCTTTGCTGCTTATCTTAAATTGTTAATGCCGCTTATTGTAGTATTGCCGGGTATTGCCGCAGTTATTCTTTATCCTACATTATCCACACCAGATCAAGCGTATCCTTCAATGATGGCAATGTTGCCTGTCGGCATTAAAGGCCTCGTTTTTGCTGCCTTGGTTGCAGCTATTGTTTCGTCATTGGCTTCAATGACCAATAGTATTTCGACAATCTTTACCATGGATATTTATACGCGCTTTAAACCTAATGAGAGTCAACGTCACTATGTACATATTGGCCGTATTGCAGCATTAGTCTCTTTATGTATCGCCTTAATCGTTGCTCAGCCATTATTGGGTAAATTTGACCAAGCGTTCCAATACATTCAAGAATTTACCGGTTTCTTTACTCCTGGCATAGTGGTAATTTTTGTTATGGGTATGTTCTGGAAACGTGCTACCTCAATGGGCGCATTATCAGCAGCCTTAGGCTCTGCGGTATTTTCGTTAGTGCTTAAATTTGCTTGGCCTGAACTACCGTTTATGGACCGTGTTGGTTTAGTATTCTTATTATGTTTAGTACTTTGTTACTTTGTCTCTATGGCGGGTAAACCAAATACTACCAATAGCAGTGTGAGTTTAGATCAAGTGAGCTTTGCAACAACTAAGTCATTTAATGTTGCCGCTGTCGGTGTGGTACTAATCCTTACCGCTTTATACGCAACTTGGTGGTAAGCAAAACGGTAAAAGCGCTAAGAAAAATAATCAGCTAAACAGTAAGTAAATAAAGGTCAATTGCCATCCATTTGCTAAGAAAAAGGGTAAGCAATTGGCCTTTCATTTTTTGAAGGACAAAGTAATGAAAGTATTAGTCACTGGTGGAGCAGGGTATATAGGCTCTCACACCGTTTTATCGTTATTAGAAAATAATTATGACGTTATCGTTTATGATAATTTAACTAACTCAAGTATTGAGTCCATTGACCGAGTTGAAAAGCTAACTGGCAAGTTAGTTAAGTTTGTTGAAGGAGACATCTGTGATAAAGAGAAATTAGGCCAAGTATTTGAACAATTTACTATTGATGCGGTTATTCACTTTGCCGCACTGAAAGCTGTCGGCGAATCGGCAGAAATACCGTTAAGTTATTATCAAAACAATGTTCATGGCACGGTTTGTATACTGGAAGTTATGCAGCAACATAAGGTGCATAATTTCATTTTTAGTTCATCAGCCACAGTTTATGGCGAAGAAAACGACGTACCTTATGTTGAAACCATGAAATTAGGTACGCCTTCTAGTCCTTATGGTGCTAGCAAAGTGATGGTCGAACGTGTACTGGCTGATTTGGCCCTTTCGGATACTAATTTTAGAGGCGTATCCCTACGTTATTTCAATCCGATTGGTGCTCATGATAGTGGATTAATCGGGGAAGATCCCAAAGGTATTCCCAATAACCTTTTACCCTATGTTGCCCAAGTTGCCGTAGGTAAACGCGACAAACTCAGTATCTTTGGTGATGATTACCCCACTAAAGATGGCAGCTGCGAACGTGATTATTTACATGTGATGGATTTAGCCCAAGGCCATGTTGCCGCTTTAGATTGGCTAAATTGCAACAGTGAATTTAGCGGTGTTGAAGCCTTTAATTTAGGTACAGGTAATGGAGTTTCAGTTTTTGCTATTGTTAATGCGTTTGAGAAAGCGATTAATAAAAAAATCCGCTTTGAAGTCTCACCAAGACGAGCTGGGGATCTGCCGGCTTTTTGGGCCAATGCCAGTAAAGCCAATAAAGAACTTAATTGGCAAGCCAATAGAAGCCTAGAACAAATGATGTCAGATACTTGGCGCTGGCAGTCAAACAATCCCAATGGATTTTCAATCTAATGACTTCTTTGGCAACCAAGCTGGAAACAGCAGCAGAATTGAAATCTGAACTAGAAACAGAGTTGGAGTCAAAGTTAGTAACAATAGCATTGACCAATGACAATGGCATGTCAGTTGAAATCATTAACTTTGGTGCCCGAATTAAGTCAATCAAGTTTCCGGTCAACGCTAAAGCAACGGAAATGATTTTGGGCTATGCATCTGCACCAGAGTATATCAATGATGAGTTTTATTTAGGCGCTACTTGTGGCCGGGTGTGTAATCGTATTGCGAATGGAGAGTTTGAACTTGATGGTCGTCAATATCAATTAACGCAGAATGACGGTGATAATTGTCTACATGGCGGCTCTGATAATTTCTCAATGCGCTACTGGGACGTAGATAAAGCAACACAATCAAAATGTTCAGTGACCTTATCCCTTATCTCTCCCAATGGCGACCAAGGGTTTCCGGGTACAGTAAATTTATCAGTTACTTATCAGCTAAGTGAGGATAATAAACTCAGCATACAATACTCGGGCAACACAGATTCAGCGACACCGATTAATTTGACAAATCATGCTTACTTTAATTTAGGTGAAAAGGACTGCCAGTCATTATATCTTCAAATGATGTCATCGACATTTCTTGAAACTGACGCAGCCAATATACCTACGGGGAATATTATCCCGGTAGCACAGACAGATTATAATTTTAGAGAGCCAGCCGCTATTGGCTATCGACAACAGCATACTGAAGATGAATCGCTTAAAACAAAAAACGGTTATGATCACTGTTTTGTTTTAGATAATACGCCATTCGAACAACCTAAAGCTGTGCTTACATCACTAAAGAACCAAATTAGCTTGTCTGTTTATACCGACCAAGCAGCAATACAACTCTATACTGGCTTTTATTTGAGTGATGAGTTCAGTTCCTATCAAGGCGTTTGCTTGGAGGCGCAAAATTATACTGATGCGGAAAACAATAAACACTTTCCTACTAATATCTTAACTCCAAATCAAAGCTATCAGCGTCAAGTTATTTATAAGTTTGAATCAATAACTTAGCACTGCTATTCGCTGTATTTGTTAATGTAGCGAAACAGCACTGTTATGCCCCAAAAATAGAATAAGGAATAGACCGTGACTATACATCAGCATGCTGGTAAACCATCAAGGCCAGAAGATCATATTAATATTGGTCGCTTAGTCAGTGATTATTATGTGCAAATACCAGATGTAAGTATCAAAGAGCAAAGGGTTTTATTTGGTACATCAGGTCACCGTGGCTCATCGACTAAACTTAGTTTTAATGAGCATCATATTCTTGCCATTTGCCAAGCTGTTGTAGAATATCGTCAAGAGCAAGGTTATGAAGGTCCTTTGTATTTAGGTAAGGATACCCATGCTTTATCTGAGCCTGCTTTTGTTAGCGCTATATCGGTATTAATTGCTAATAATGTGCAAGTCATTATACAAGCCGATGATGGTTTTACGCCTACGCCAGTGATCTCTCGTTTGATTATTAGCCATAATAAAGCATCCAGCCAACAAGCCGATGGTCTTATTATTACTCCGTCACATAACCCGCCTTCTGATGGTGGTATTAAGTATAACCCAGCTCATGGCGGACCGGCAGCAGATACTGTCAGCAAAGTTATAGAGCAACGAGCCAATGATATATTAGCGAATAATCTAAAGGGTGTTCGTACAGTGCCTTTTGCCGATGCTTTTAAGTCATCACAACTTATAAAACAAGATTTTGTAGAGCTTTATGTTAATCAATTGGAGCAAGTGATTGATATGAAAGCCATAACAAAGTCAGGCGTAACCATTGGTGTCGATCCTCTTGGTGGCTCAGGCATCCACTATTGGCCTGTTATTGCTGAAAAATATGGCCTTAACATTGAAATAGTTAACCCCATTATTGATGCTGCTTTTGCTTTTATGCCACTAGATAAAGATGGAAAAATTCGCATGGATTGTTCATCACCTTATGCGATGTCGGGCTTAATTTCACTCAAAGAGCGTTTTAATATTGCCATTGGTAACGATCCTGATTTCGACCGCCATGGTATTGTCACAAAAAGCGGCGGACTAATGAACCCGAATCATTATCTGGCCGTAGCGATCCATTATTTAATGATGCATCGACAGTGGCCTGATGATGCAAAAATAGGTAAAACATTAGTCTCTTCATCATTGATAGATAGGGTAGCCGTAGAGCTAAACAAACCATTATGTGAAGTACCAGTTGGCTTTAAATGGTTTGTAGAAGGCCTGAAGGATAGCGAGTTTTGCTTTGCTGGTGAAGAGAGTGCCGGTGCTAGTTTTTTATGTAAGGATGGCTCTTGCTGGACCACGGATAAAGATGGTTTTGTTTTAGGGCTGTTAGCGGCAGAAATATTAGCGACAACAGGAAAAGATCCTCATCAGCATTACTTGTCACTGGTGAAGCGTTTAGGTGAGCCGTATTATGCTCGTGTGGAGGCCACAGCCAATACAACGCAAAAAAATGTCTTAACTAATTTAAATCCTAGTGACTTAATAGTTAAGCAGTTAGCAGGAGAGAAAATCAAGCAAGTGCTTAGTCATGCATCAGGTAATGGTGCAGCGATAGGTGGCGTTAAAGTGACTACCGAAAATGGCTGGTTTGCGGCTCGTCCATCAGGCACAGAAGAAATCTATAAAATTTATGCGGAAAGCTTCATCGGTAAATCACATTTAGAGATTATTATTGCAGAGGCGCAAGGAATAGTTAAGGCCACCTTTGAATCGAAGGGCTTGTGATTTAGTCTAATGTCTGAATAATTAGGATCACTAATTTATAGTTTCTAACTCTCAATAGGGCACATTGCGCCATAGGTTTTATGGTAACAAAGTGCACTAAGACGAGATTATCACGTAGTTATAGCTAACGTCTGCTTCGCTCATAAAGACAACAAGTCCCTTAACCGCTTATCTAGCATATTCACCACCTATCTTAATTTGAGCTGAGGATTAACTCCAAACCAGCTAATCAAGCAACTTAATTATTTTTGTCTTGTTGTCGATATGATAAATGTTGTTATTACCTGTTTTTTGATGGTGTTGTTACCAATGGCCAATAATTGGTTGACACTATTGGTGTATTTGGTTAGTATTTGTTTGTACCTGATTGTTAAAGATATTAACCAAACGATTAGTTTGCCTAACAGCTGGAGTTATCAAGTTGATATTTTCTTATATAAAACGTGTAACTATCTCGCTTGATAATTTAAATGATGGGTTATTACCAAAATAAGTTTTTGGTTTAGCAGTAGGTTAGGTTTTTGGTTCATATATAACTAAAAACTTAATAAATTAAAATTGGTATTTTAAAAAGGGATATAACAGTCACCATTTGAATGGAATTTTCCGACTAAACTCTCCGCAAAGATTTAGTGCAATTGGTTATTTATATCAGACATCAATCTGAGTCCACGGTGAGGCATTTCACCCTCAGATAAACATACAGTAATATATTTAGGAATTAGATATGACAAAACCTATCATCGGATTTATCGGCCTTGGCCTTATGGGCGGTAACATGGTTGAAAACCTACAGACACGTGGTTTTCAAGTAAATGTAATGGATCTTAATAAAGATGCTGTTGCGAAAGTTATTGCTCGAGGTAATGCTACTGAAGTTTTTTCAGGAAAAGAACTCGCTGAAAAGAGTGACATCGTAATGCTTGCCCTTACTACTTCAAAAGTTGTTGAGTTAGTCGTTTACGCTGAAGACGGTATATTAGCCGGTATGAGCGAAGGAAAAACATTAGTTGACTTCGGTACTTCTATTCCTGATTCTACTCGTAAAATTGGTGCAGACCTTGTTAAAAAAGGCGCGGGCATGATCGACGCTCCTTTAGGTCGTACTCCTGCACATGCTAAAGATGGTTTATTAAACATTATGGCTGCTGGCGATATCGATATCTTCAACAGAGTTAAGCCAATTTTAGAACAACAAGGTGAAAACGTATTCCACCTAGGCGCTCTTGGTGCAGGTCACACAACTAAGTTAATTAATAACTTCATTGGTATGACTACAGTTACTGCTATGTCACAAGCGTTTGCTGTTGCAAAAGCTGCGGGTGTTGATGGCCAACAATTATTCGACATCATGTCAGCTGGACCGTCTAACTCGCCATTCATGCAGTTCACTAAATTCTATGCTGTAGACGGCGAAGAAAAACTAGGTTTTTCTGTTGCTAATGCAAACAAAGATCTTGGTTACTTCAACCAAATGGTTGCAGACCTAGGTGGCGAGTCTTTAATCGCTCAAGGTACTTCTGCTAACCTACAAGCTGCTGTTGATGCAGGTCTTGGTCAAAACGACGTTCCAGTGATCTTTGACTACTTCAATACTGAATTCACAAAGTAGTTTCGAATATAAGTTTTTTGATGGGATTGTAGCTAACACTACAGTCTATTAGGCCTCTCATTATGAGAGGCCTTTTTTTTGTTTAATGAACTTCAAATAGGTAAGTTGTTGATGTGTATTTTACCTTGAACACAAAGGGGGGGGAATTTCAATGGTTTAGGCTAATTTAAAAAGGGGAGGTTATCTGAACTGTGTTTCTAAATGAAATGAATCAGTTCAATAGAAATATTCTGACGATTATTTCTTAGTTAGTTTTGACCATTTACCTGCTAGAACCGTTGGCGGAAACCTCAGACGTGATCGTCTTTTCGATTAGGTTACTAGCCGCGGGTGCATCATCGCACATTCCTATGTAGGCATTGTAACCGTGGTTTTGGTCGATTTTCATTAGCGAAAGCCCATATTACCAGGCCAAGCTATCGAACTTTAGGCCTGGTAGTATCCTCATTAGGGTAACCCTCCCCATTTGTAATGCCAAACCTATTGCAATAATCGTCGGTTCTCAGGCTAACTTTTTTGTTATAAGTATATTTTCATGTTAACGGATGGTAATAATTTACGTCATTGTTGTTATTTATAACGTATATAAGTAAAAAATATATGCTTTATTTTTACTAAAATATAAATTTATATTTATGAAAGTATTTTTATGTGAATTATATAACTTGTTGATATTAAGCTTTTAAATGTCTATATTTTCATTGGTATTACACATTGGTAAGGGTTGGTGGTTTATTTTGGTCTACCATGTTGGTGTTTAGGTAATGTATTTAGGTTGATTTGTGGTTGACCAATGGTGTTATTTGTGGAATATTTGGTAATGACTTCGGGGCGTTTTACAAGTTATATTTAAACTTGATGCTCAGGGTTCAATAACTATAATAAATAATGCAGTGTTAAAGGGGTCAACATATCCCACTTTAAACTCTGCACTAGGAGACAACAAATGAGACAACAAATGAAACACAAGCTATCTAAAATTACCTTAGCGGTGCTGTCAGCTACTGCAGTGAGCATGGCCTCATCCGCTTTTGCAGCAGAAGCAGAAGATAAAGCAACGGCAGAGGAAGCGGTTGAAGTTATACAGGTTACCGGCATGCGAGCTTCTCTTACCAGTGCGCTTGCAGCAAAACGTGATACGACTAACTTAGTTGAAGTTATTGATGCAATTGATATTGGTAAATTACCTGATCAAAACTTAGCTGAAGTACTCGAGAATATTACCGGCGTTCAAATTACCAGAAGAGCAGGTGTTGGTAACGGTGTACAAATTCGTGGTTCAAATGCTAACCGTGTAGAAATTAATGGTGTGGCTACCGTGGGCTCAGGCTCTGGTCGTAACGGTATTGATTTTGAAGATGTTAACGCGTCGATTATTGCCGGTATTGAAGTAACCAAAGCACCTGAAGCTAAAACGGTAGAAGGCTCTATTGGTGGTACCATCAACTTAAAAACTATCCGTCCGCTAGAATTGACAGAAATGTTAGGTAATATTCGAGTACAGGGTGAACAAAGTAGCCTGAGCGATGAAAGCATGACACCTAGATTATCAGGTGCTTATGGCGATAATTGGGAAACTGATTCAGGTAAGTTCGGTTTTGTAATAAGTGGTAGTTATACAGAACAAGAATCTGTTTCATTTCGTCCTCGTACCGATCGCGACAACCTAGTTACTAGAGAAGATGGCAGTCAATTTCAAGGGATTCAATTCCTTGTTCAAGAGCAAGAAAACTTTGATTATGAAACCACCAATCTTGCGGCTACATTTGAATGGGCCCCTAACGACGATTTGAAGTTTCATGTAGATGCTATTGTTAATTCACAAGAGCGCAGTCAAGACTCATACAGAATTCAAGCCTCAGGTGTGAGCTCGTTAAGAAATTTACCGGGTAGTCAACCTACCGCGTTTGAAACTGTTGATTATGGTTATGGCATAGGCAGTTATCAAGCAGCCCTTATTGGTAATCTTGAACCAGACCTAGTTAATGATGATGACGATCCAAACTTGCGTTTTTCAAGTGATACCACTTCACGAGTAACAGATAATAACGTATTTGTTTTTGGTGGTGAATGGCAAGGTGATAACCTGTTAGTATCTGCTGAAATATCATCGTCAACTTCTGAAACGTCGAACCCTAATATCAGTACTACAGTAAACTTTATTAACCCTAATTGTCCTCTTGACGCGACAAGTAACGATAACTGTGTGCCATTTAAATATGACTTGTCTGGTAATTCTTTAGCATTTGGTATTAATTTTGATTCACCCTATGCACCTTCTGTTGCTGACTTAACTAATCCAGCTAATGTTGTTTTAGACCAAGTATCAGTTGGACGTGATACACAGGATAACGAAGAACAGGGTTTCCGCACCGACTTTAGCTATTTTATTGATGACAGTCTTGTCACCTCGGTTGATTTTGGCTATCGCTACAACCAATCTTCAAGTGAATATAATCGAATCAGAGATAATATTGGCGGCTTCAGCCAAATGGTAGATAGCCCTAACGGTCTGCTTTTTGAAGAGCTGTTGGTTGCTGGGCCGGACAACTATGGTGATGCTGATGGTAGAAGTTTATTCATTAGTAACTTCCTTCTTATCGACCCTGATCGTGCTTTTTCTGACCCTGATGGTGTGATAAAGATACTACAAGATGCTGTTATTGAACATGACCCAGATAGTCCAGATATTCTAGATCTGCAGTCTGATCAGAATGCCTACTATAATGTCGAAGAACAAACTCATGCTCTTTACGCACAAGCAAATTTTGAGTGGGAAATGATACGCGGTAACATAGGTTTGCGTTATATAGATACATCGATTGATTCAATAGGTTATGGCCCTGAAGGCGCGAATGGCAGTAGAGCATTAACTACAACAAGTGGTAGTTATGACTTTTTATTACCGCGTTTGAATATAGTTGCAGATTTAACTGATGATGTAGTGCTTCGATTTGGCTACGGCGATGACATTCGACGCCCTGGTTTCAATAACTTAGCTTCATCATTTAGATTTGATCCTAGTGAAAATGCTTCGGTTTCTCTAGGCAACCCTGGTTTAGAGCCTGAAGAAGTCACTTCATTGGATCTCTCACTAGAATGGTATTTTGCTGAAGCAGCAGTTGCAAGTGTTGGTTACTTTCAGAAAAAACGCACCAACATATTTGGTCAAGATTTCGAAGGCGCGCTAGTTACTGCTGATGGCTCAGGCGGTTTCGTCCGTGAGACTGATCAAAGCTGTCCAGGCGGCGGTATCTACAACCCAGACGTTGTACCCAATGTATTAGGTGATCCAAATACACTGGGTATGTGTGTTGACTTCACTCGACCAGGTAATGATCCAGAGACTACCACTCAAAAAGGCTGGGAGTTTGCTTTCCAATATGATCTTTCAAGCTTTGAAGAAGACTTAGGCTGGGCATCAGGTTTTGGTGTTGTTACCAACTACACTATTCAAGACTTCTCTGGTGGTTCAGTTGAAGATTGTACTTCAGGTCGTGGTTTAACTGTTCTTGGTGATGTTTGTATAGAACGCGGTTTACTTGATTTCTCTGATACTGCTTACAACTTTACTTTATACTATGAGAAGTTTGGTTTATCGGCTCGCATGCGTTACACATGGCGTGATGCTTTCCGCACCAATGACTTCGGTGGCGGTGCTAATACCAGTGGTAGTAGTACGCTTAGCTTCCCTGTTGTTACAGCAGCGAGAGGCCAGCTTAATGCTAGTGTAAATTATGAGGTTACTGCTAAGTTAAATATTGGCATTGAAGCTGTAAACTTAACAGAAGAGCCTATTGAGCAATATTGTGTTAGTGATGGTGCATTGCTATGTTTCGTTGGTTTACCTGACAGAAGGGTGACCATTGGTGCTAGCTACCGCTTCTAAATAGGCAATCAGCATATTACCAAGCACAAGGAAGTTATAAAGTGCTACTAAAACTAACCCCAGCTTTTTGCTGGGGTTAGTATTTTAAACCGTTAAATATTTTAGTTATAGCATTCCGCATAAAGAAGTAATCACTTTCTTATACGAATTGGTATTAGTTAGATCTCTAGGTAAGTTGGGATGTTAAGGGTTATCTCACCTTTATTGCTAAGGTTGCGACTTAATATTTAGTCGATAAATTGCGAATCCAGAAAATTCTATCCTGATGAGCACTCGTTAGTCCGTATCCAGTCTAGAGATCATCACGTTTTAACATTAATAAATTGGAGAAAATGGCGATGAACAAAATTAGCGTCACTGCCTTGTTACTCATGGTAACTACACTGTCTATCCCCCTATGTGTGCAGTCACAAGAACATCCAAACTTGATTATGACCAAGTCCGGAGTAGAAAAAATTAGAAAGAGTTTAGGCCAAGTGCCTTTGTTCGACGTAACGTTAAAAAGTGTTAAAGAAGAAGTTGATGCCGAAATCGCCTTTGGTATTGATACCCCCATTCCAAAAGATTTTTCCGGGGGTTATACCCATTTTAGGCATAAACAAAACTTCAAGTTTGCTCAAAAAGCGGGTGCCTTGTATCAAATTTTACAAGATGATAAATACGCGGTTTATGTCCGCGATATGCTCTTCCAATATGAAGCCATGTATAAGAATCTTCCCGCTCACCCGCAGAAAAGATCTTATGCACGAGGTAAACTGTTTTGGCAATGTTTAAATGACAGTAATTGGCTGGTTTATATGAGCCAAGCCTACGATACCATTTATAATTTTCTGTCAGCAGCTGAACGCTCTACATTAGAGAATAACTTATTTCGTCCCTTTGCCGACTATATCTCTTTAGAAAATCCAAAATTTTATAATCGTGTACATAATCATAGTACTTGGGGCAATGCGGCTGTGGGTATGATTGGTTTGGTTATGGACGATGAAGAGCTCATTCAAAGAGCATTATACGGCATAGCAGACGATGGCCTGCCAGTCGGTGGCAGAGACAATGATGGCGGCATAATAAAGGTAGTGGGACAGAAGAAAGGTTTCTTGGCTAACCTTGATGAACCTTTCTCTCCCGATGGTTATTACACCGAAGGTCCATACTATCAACGTTATGCCATGTATCCATTTTTGATTTTTGCTTTGGCAATGCACAATGAAAGGCCCGAGTTAAAAGTATTACAGCACAAAGAGAATGTACTTCTCAAAGGCGTCAATGCACTGCTTAATTTATCTGATGCCGATGGCGAGTTTTTTCCATTAAATGATGGTCAAAAAGGCATGTCTTATTATACTGCGTCTTTAGTAAGCACAGTTAATATTGCCTACCATTACGGCACGAAAAACCCACAATTACTTAGTATTGCCGACAAACAAAATGAGGTTTTATTAGACGAGTCTGGGCTAAATGTTGCCATTGGTATTCGTGATGGCAAAGCACAACCGTTTACCAAAAAGTCGATTAACTTGAGTGATGGCATAAATGGTAAACAAGGTGGCGTTGCTGTACTTCGTTATGGTAATGAGGAGTTAAGCTTAGTATTTAAATATGCTGCACAAGGTTTAAGCCATGGTCATTATGACAAACTGTCTTATTCTTTGTATGAAAAAGGCGATGAAGTCATTCAGGATTACGGCCTTGCTCGTTTTGTTAACATTGGTCAAAAAGGTGGTGGTAATTATTTAAAAGAAAATAAAACCTGGGCCAAAACAACGATTGCACATAATACCCTATCTCAAAACACAGAAATGCACTTTGATGGCGAGTATGCAACTGCGAGCACAAAACACTCAGACTTATATCTCTATGATGATACCAAGCCAAATATTCAAGTAATTAGCGCCAAAGAAACTAATGCTTACCCTGGTACAGAAATGCATAGAACCATGGCGATGATAAAGCTTAAAAACTTCGAGAAATCTTTCTTACTCGATATTATGAAAGTGACCTCTGCTAACAAAAATCAATATGATTTCCCTTTCTATTTTATGGGGCAAGTGATGGAAATGAATTTCTCCTACGACAGCCCATCCAGTTTAAGTACTTTAGGGCCTGCAAACGGTTATCAACATTTGTATTTAGAAGGTCAAGGAAAACCTTCTTCCGACACCACACAATTCTCATGGTTGGGTAATAGTAAATTCTACACTTTAACAACTGCAACCAATCCAAGCGATGAATTACTACTAACACGTATAGGTGCAAATGATCCTGACTTTAATCTACGAAGAGATGCCGCTTTAATGATTCGTAGGAAAGAAAGTGGTAATACGGTTTTTTCTTCGGTTATAGAGCCACATGGTAGTTATAGCCCGGTTTCAGAGTCATCGGTGAATTCTAACAGCAACATTGCTGAACTAAAGGTAGTGCACGATGATGAAAACTACACCGCAGTTTCAATTAAAGACTTAAAAGGAACAGTGAACGTATTCATTCTAGCCAATATAAACACATCAGCTTCTCAAAAGCACCAGTTGACAGTCGATGGTAAGTTGTACCGTTGGACAGGCGCTTATCACTTTACTGATAGTTAGTGGTTGTTGTAACCGTATTGTAATGTGTTTTATGTAAAAAAAAGAGGTTTACTGCGGTGCAGTAACCCCTTTTTTTTTATCAGTATTATTAAAAAATCGCTTTAAACCTCTCTCGAACTTATCCAAGGAAATATAGCATGACACAACTGAAAAAATTATTATTAACCACATTATCTTTTGGTTTCTTACTTTTGGCTTTAACACTTTCACAATCATCACTAGCCAAAGAAAAATACCAAATAGATAGCGATAAAATATTGGTGACTATAATATTAAAGCATCAACAAGATAAGAGCTTATCTGAGTTACAAGCTAAAATGGATGAAACTCGATTTTGGCAATCATTTCCACCTGAAGGTATGGAAATAGAGTCTTGGTATGTCGCTATGGGCTTAGGGCAGGTGATCACTTTAAAAATTCAACCAAAAGATTTACGTCGATTAAATTTAGCGGTAGAAAAATCCGCTTGGGGAGCATTTAAAACCGAGTTCTATCCAACTTATGAATTTAAAGAAATCGCGAAATCGATTAAAGCGAAAAAAATAGCTGCTGAACAAAATAGCAAAACTAAATAGTGACACAGTAGAATAAACTAGCTCAAGCAATATAGCTTGAGCTAGGTGTAGATAGTCTTATTATCGTCTCACCTTGGGATGAATAATGCTCTTATTGATGGCCAGTAGCACCATCAGCGACATCATAACTGCTCGACAATTGACTTAATGTTATTAACTTCACCAAGGCGCAACGCAGTTAAACTGTTAACTAATTGCGTTTTTATTTGCGTACTTGCTTGAGTATTATCTTTAAATGTTTTACCGAAAATTGATTTAATAGATAAAAAGGCCTCTACCACTTCAAGTACATCTTCGCTGAGTAATTTCGGCATATTGGCAAAGTGCTTCGCCAGTGGATCATTAATTACGGTACCTGATTTTAAGGCGCGGCAAATAAATTCAAACCAGCAAGCCAATGACAAAGAAAGCAACGTAGTTGGCCGGCCGAGTGCTAAGTTATCTTCAATGATTGGCAATACTCGCATTTGTAATTTTTGTGAGCCATCAAAAGCTATTTGAGCTAATAAATGACGAATGGCAGGGTTTAAAAAGCGCTGAATAATTTCATCAGCATACGATGTGACATCTAATTCTTTTGGTGGCACAAATGAGCCAATAATTTCATCTGAGGCCAGTTTAGTAATAAATTGATAAAAACCTTTATCGCTAGTGACATCAAATACGGTTTCAAAACCGGCGAGAGAGCCGGCGTAGGCGAGTGTTGAATGCAAGCAGTTCAGTAATCTTAGTTTAGCCTGTTCAAACCCTTCGACATCATCGGTAAATATCACACCTACCTTGTGCCAGTCAGGACGTTCACCTTGCCAGTTATTATCGATAACCCATTGGCTAAACTCTTCTCTTTGTATTGGCCAGTTATCTTGTAAATTAATGGCTTGTGATACGGACTCAATAGTATAGCTTTCAGTTTTAGGGGTAATGCTATCAACCATGGCATTGGGAAAAGCGACATTTTCACTTATCCATGCTTGCAAGTTTGCATCAAATTGTCCGGCATAATCTAAAACAGCGCGGCGCAGTTTGTCACCATTGCCGGAAACGTTATCACAACTAAGTACATTAAAGGCATTAACACCCTTTAGTTTTCTTTGTTTAAGTGACTCTACGATAAAACCAATAGCACTGACGGGTTTTGTTGGTTTTGCTAAATCATGCTTAATATCTTGATGATTTAAATCTAAAGAGCCGTCAGCGGCTAAACAATAGCCTTTTTCGGTAATGGTTAAAGTAACAAGTTTAGTGTTTATTGAGGACATACGAGCGATAACTTTATCGCATTGCTCACTGGCCACTAAAACTTCTTTTATTGCGCCAATAACTTGATAGCTAACTTTTTTATCTAAAATTGCTAAGGTATATAAATTATCCTGCTCGGCTAAAATATCTCGTGCGGTGGCACTACGCAATGAAACGCCACAAATACCCCAGTCACCACCTGATAAATTCATGGCGTTTTCGGTATAAACAGCTTGATGAGCGCGATGAAAAGCACCAGGGCCAAGATGAACAATAGCAATTGCTGTGTTTTCTCTATCGTATTTTGGTATTAGGATTTTTTGATTAGTGGCTAGTTGCGCTAAATTTTCTTGTTTCAGTTGTTTTTGAGCTAAGTTCATACGGTTCTCTTATCTGCTTTACTTTATCACGCTAGAAGTAGGGGAGAGCTTTAACCCTCAGTGTTAGTTAACTTCTGGCGGATAACACTCTAAAATTTCAACACTTGATGCTGTACTTATGGTTACCGCATCAATACCTGCAGGGCAGAAAAATCGATCGAGTTTTTTTAGATGAATGGTTTCTTCGCCAATTTTAATACTGCACTCGCCGTTAACAACAATGCCGATGTAAAAACCTTGCTCTTTCTTGTCAATGGAGTCAAAGATAGTCGACTTTTTCACTCTGAATTTGTCGGTAATATTCTTATGTATCAAGGTTTGTTGAAATGAATTATCGTCGTAGTGATGGCTGATTTTTGGGGGCTGAAAGAACTTCTCAATTGCGTCTGCTACCGATAATTGGCTGAAGTCAAAGACATCCATACAAAAATCGAGATCTCGCTTCATAAAGCGTGCTTCTTCTGGCATGGTGTAGCCAGATTTAGTAAATTCAAATCGCACTGCCCAGTCAGAAGGCTCCATAATTTCAACCATCAAAATGCCTTCGCCAATCGCATGGGGCGAGCCACCAGGTATAAACAAACAATCACCGGCTTTAACCGGAACTTTCTCAAAACATGCTTCTATTGCGCTAATGTTTTGCGTTGCTATCATCTCTTTAAACTCACTGCGAGATGGTGGATGTTGAAAGCCAACGTATACGTAGGGATCAGTCGTGCCTTCACGAACATCTAGAATGTAATAACCTTCAGCCTTACCGTGATTGCTGTTGAGATGTTCACGAGCAAATTCAGCTGATGGATGTGCCTGAAAATGTAAACGAACGGAGGAGTCTAAAAATTTCACCAGTAGCATAGGGTTTAAATCAAATGCCTTGGTGTGTTGTTCGCCCAGGAAGTAACTTGGGTCTAAAGCAATTAATTCATCAAAACGTATAGCTTCATTGCCTATGATAGCGTGGGAAATTCCTTCAACGATATCTTTTCTGTCTGGATTGACCGCCTGTGTGGTTGAGCCAATCCAGTCTTCAGGAAAGTGCGTGTCTTGCGGTAGCGACTTTTGCTCCAGTTGATCAAGGATTTTACCACCGGTATAACTGCGCCATACACGGTTTGCGGTAAAACGGACAAGTTTGTTGGTGTAATTCATCATTATTCCATCTATTTAAATTGAGCAGCTAAATGTTGTCTATCGAGCATCTGGTGTCGTTATTTTCGCAATAAAAACTTGTTCATGTAGCAGAAAATCGCGACCGGTAAGCATAGCCATATTTGTTACATTAAAGCGTCTGTAACGTCGAGAGAATGCCATTGAAGCTCATGTAACTCATCACCAAGGAAAATACGAATATCATAGATAATATAACATTGGTCATGGTTGAAAATTTATCTTCTCCCATCAGTGTTACTTTATTGCCTACAAAGCTGATACACGCCACAGTGGCAGGTAGAAGCAAGGCACCAAAAGCTTGCGAGCCAACCATTATGGCAATAGGTTTGGCATTAAAAATGGGCACGATTAACCCTAGTAAGGATATGACTAAAGCTATAATTCGGTAACTCGGTCTCTTAAGATTGGGTTTTCTCTGGTGAAAATCGTCCAAAAGCCATGGTAGCAACGCCACATTGGGAAACTGAGATGATACGCCTGCGGCTATCAGTCCGATAGTAAATATGGCGACAGCAGCGGAGCCAGCTAAGGGCTCGAGTAAGTAAATCATTTGGGTAACATTTTCTAGGGTGACTCCCTGAATAAACAAAGAGCCAGCCGCTGCCGCCATGATCGAGGTGCTGACGATAAACATCAGAAATGCTGAAAACAACGCATCTCTGTTTTGAGTTTTTATGTCAGCCATTGTCCAACCCGCTTCTTTTACTAGGATGGTCCGTAAGATAAATAGCCCTGAAAAAACAGTGGTACCCACCATGGAGGCAATCACCAAAAATGCATTTTTATCCGCGCCGGTATCAGGCACATTAGGCACCATGCCTTTTAAAATTTCCATTGCAGGAGGCATTAGAATAATAAAGTTAATCAAAAAACAGACCGACATAATAGCGACAAAAATGGCCAATACCTTTTCAAATACTTCCGTTTTGCCAATCAGAAAAATAGCATAGACAAAGCTGATGAAAAAGATGGCGAAATACAGTGGTGATATACCACCGTCAATAAAGTTTTTTGACCACTCATAACAGACATCAGCTAAAATACCCATCACACCAATAACACTTCCACAAACCTGTGTGGTAAGCGCGATTATAAAAAGCATGGCAACTGCTGGGTGAATATGTTTTCTAAAAGATTGCAGGGCAGTCTGGCCTGTAACCAGAGTAAACTTGCCAAATAATTGAATTAAAAAGTAGGTGATGGCACAGGAAATAAAGATAGTCCATAACAAAGACATGCCATAATCTGCTCCGGCTTTAGCCATGGCGGTAACGCTGCCAGTACCGACGGTAAAGCCAAACAAAAATATTCCAGGCAGTAGCGATTTAACAAACGTCTTCATTTTATTACTTTTATTCATTTTAGTTCGTACCAGAAGTTAGGGTGACCATCGTACATACTAGAGTTTGGTAATACTTACAGGTGATGCAAATGCATTACTTACCAATGTAGCTGTTACAGTTTCTTAATATATTTGCTAAATATCATCATTTTTAACCTTAATGATAGAATTAACTAGTACCAGACTATAAAGATACAGTGCTTTGGTCAACCAATTTTTAATATTGGTTGTCTTTTTGTGTTTATTGGTAGGTTAGGTTGCCCCGGCGACAGGTCCGGTTTTGTTAATTTTAGTTGTTTTTTGTAGAATAATGTCTTTACCAAAAGGTGAAAGAAAGAGGCACTGCTCAACTTGATGACTTCAGCTCCCGCTAGCATGACAAGTATCCATGTAAACTCAGGCTAAGCCTTAGTCGCTACTAAGGCGAAAGAAGCACCAAACTGAGTCTTTCGAATAGCGATTAAAAGGTAAAGAAAATTCAGCGAAAGCAGCTTATCTAGCGATAGATACGAAATAAAAACAGATAAAGCAAAGAGAAATTGGACGGCAGTGTTTAAGTTATCGTGCGTGTTCGACTAAATCTTTCTCGACTCTTCAGCACTTGTTTGCGAGCAGCCTCAACTGCCTCAACCTCAGTTGCTTGTAAAATACTATCAATGACTCGCATCAAATGTGCTCGCATCAATGCACGGGCTGCTTGAGCATCACGTACTTTTAGTGCTTCATAAACTTTTTTATGTTCATCAATCGATGGTTTTACGCCACTGTCCCGCACTATTTGATACATACGTCTAGTCAGTGTTGACCTTTCCCGCTCGTCCCAGAGCTCTTCAATAATTGAGCTAATAGCACTATTGTTGGTCGCTCTTGCAATAATCATATGAAATTTTTTATCAGCCATTTCATGTGTATCCATATCATTATTGTTTTCACAAGCCATCTCATTTAAAGTCTCGGCAAGTTGAGCTAATTCTTCATCTGTTATCATAGTGGCAGCGAGGGCAGCAGCTTCACCTTCAATTAAGACTCTTGCTTCAGTTAACTCAAATGGCCCAACATCATTATTAGAAAAACGGCTTTTTTCTTTAATATTTTCTGTGATATAAACACCAGATCCCATACGCACTTCGACAAGGCTCTCTAATTCGAGGGCAACAACAGCTTCTCGAATTGTTGGTCGACTGACATTAAACATTGCAGCTAAGTCACGCTCCGCAGGCAGACGCATACCGACCGTATATTTTTCGGTTTCAATTAGCGCGACTAGTTTTTCAGCCACTTGTTGATAAAGACGTGGGGATTTTTCTGTAGAAGATTTCATAAAGTTTTATTCACTTGAAATTAAGGAGATCTAACTGACCAATTATGCTAATTCAAATTACCAGTTTATCGTTATTTCTTTGGACTTACCAATATTTAATCTGGACTTGCCAATATGACTTCTGTTACGCTTTGGTTGGTAAGGTAGTTGGTAAGGTGTTTGGCAGGCGGTATGTGGAGGGGTTATATCCATTATTTGTCGTTTGTTGGCGTAATAAAAGCAAAAATATCCCAGCTTACAAACAATAACCTAAACTTAAATGTCTTGAATAAATACAAATACAGTCATAACAATGTGGAGATTTTAAATGCGTGAAGCATGGAGATGGTTTGGTCCCAGCGACCCCGTATCAATTACCGATATTAGACAAACTGGAGCGACAGATATTGTTAGTGCTTTACACGCTATATCTACCGGCGAAGTATGGCCCACAGAAGAAATTCAAGCTCATAAAGCGTTAATTGAAAAAGATAATAATAGTCAATCTTCTCTTGTTTGGTCTGTTGTTGAGAGCATTCCTGTACATGAAGATATCAAACTAGGGCGCGAAGATAATCAACCTTATGTCGATGCTTGGATTGAATCAATGGAAAACCTAGCAAAATGTGGTATTAAAACAATTTGTTATAACTTTATGCCAGTAATCGATTGGACTCGCACGGATTTGAAATTTCAATTACCCAATGGTGCTTACGCTCTGAGATTTGACCAATACAAGTTTGCTGCCTTTGATTTATTTATTTTACAGCGTGAAAATGCGGAAGCTGATTATTCGCATGAAGAGTTAAGACAAGCAAAAGCTATATTTTTAGCAATGTCTGCAGAAGATAAAGCGTTATTAACTAATAATATTATCGCGGGTTTACCGGGTAAAATGACCGATGCTTATACCATAGAAAATTTTCGTACTGCCTTAGAAACATATAAAGGAGTTAATAAAGAAACGCTAAGAAAAAACCTATTTTCTTTTTTATCCCAAGTATTACCAAAAGCAGAGCAATTAGGCGTTAAGTTAGCGATTCACCCTGATGATCCACCAAGGGATATGTTAGGTTTACCACGCATTATTTGTACATCTGAAGATTTAGATCTTTTGTTTGCTGCACTACCAAGCCCTGCTAATGGCATTACATTATGTGCAGGAACCTACGGTAGTCGTCCAGATAATAACTTACCGGTAATGGCGAAAGAATATGGTTCACGTATTCATTTTGCTCACCTGCGTGGTGTTAGCAGAGATGAGAATGAACAACGCTCATTTTATGAAGCTGAACATCTATCAAGTGATGTTGATATGGTCGGGGTGATTTCTGCCTTATTAAAGGAAGAAAAAAACCGTGGTGAAAAACATAATGATAATGAAATATTTATTAGACCTGATCATGGTCATCAAATTTTAGATGATATCAACAAACAGGGCAATCCTGGCTATTCTTGTATTGGTCGCTTGAAAGGTTTATCTGAAATAAGAGGTGTTATTAAGGCGCTTAGTAGCATGTCTTAGGTTTATTGGGGGGCATTCAAAACTGAGTTCTACCCAGTTTGTGAATTTAAAGACATCGGGAAATAGATTAAAGCGAAAAATTTCAGCTGAGTAAAATAGCAAAACCAAATAGTGGGAATTCTCGTTCAGTAGAACAAATTAGCTCGAATAACATACTTTGAGCTAGGTATCGATATCATCTGAGGGAATAATTCCTTTTTGATGCCATTAACACCCTCAGAGCCTTCATAACTGCTCGATAATTGAATTAATCTTGTTAATTTTACCAAGGCGAAACGCAGTTAAGCTATTAACTAATTGCGTTTTTATTTATTTACTTACTTTCTTGAGTATTATCTTTGAATCCTTGACCGAAAATTGACTCAGTAGATAAAAATTTTTCTACCACTTCAAGTACACCTTTGCTTTTAGCTATATAGGGCCTAATGACTAAATAACATAGGTAATGCCTTGTAAAAAGGCTAAGAAACGATTGTAAAAATAATTGGTAAAGTCAGCGGAGGCTAATATAAACAGCCCACTATTTTTTTAGAGGTGGTAAAATAAATCTTTATCACTTAATATGCTTTTGTCATTGAAGTAAGGGTTTTTAATTTTTATCAATCGTCGGTTTTGTATATTTGCTTTTTTGATGTCTTCCTCGTAGTACTTATTAAAAATTTTCTTTAACTCGCCAGTAGCCGCTAATTTATGTAAGCCAGACTTAACTCTTTTTGCAATATTTGGCTCATTAGTTGAAACATAAACATAAGAAACCATAGGTAAATATAAAGCTAATGTAGGCTCTATCACAACATTGTTTAATTTAGTTTTTCTGTTAGTAAACTCATCATAAATTTCATAAATTGCCCGTGGAATATAATCAGAGCGCTGCTTATTTAGCATTAAGAATAAGCTTTCAAAATTATGAGCAGTAACGACATTCATTCCTAACTCTTTAAAAATTTTTGTCGTGATCCAGTCAGTCTGTAGACCAACTCTAAATTTTTTCAAATCATCAAATGTTTTAACCTGTTTGAACTTATGTAAATCTTTCTTATTAACTAATAACAAAAGATAACTTAGTAATCCTTGCCTGATAGGAACTTTGATGGGAATTGCATTCTCTTCCCAAATTTCACTGGCAGGGGCAATAAAGATGTTAATAATATTACCTGTTTTCATTGATAACAGCGCCATACTGGGTGTCATGTCAACATCAATGGTTTCAAAGGTGAATGCACCATATTCTTCCTCTGTTATTTCAAGTGCACGTATGATTACCTCAGGTTAATGTGCTGAGATATTTATGCGAAATCTTGATTGATATTGGTATGTGGGGCTAATTACGCGCTTACAATTTAATTAAAATCTTGATCTAAGGTCTGTTATTTTCATTCACCTATTTGTTCAAATACTTACAGCTAGATATTTAAAAAACTCGCTAAACACGAAAAAGATAAAAGACTAACAAATAGATACTTTACTATTTATCACTATAAAAAAAGAGCGAAAGTCTCACTCAAATAGCACGCCCTGGTCTACAAAGTAAAAATAAAAAAATGCCGCTATTAGTAAGCGGCATTTTTAACACAATGTTTAAAACATTAATCTACAACTACAAGATGATTAGTCTTCTTGAACTGTTGCTTCGGCAGAACTAGAGTAAGTAGTACTTAGGTCGTCATCCACAGCATAAGTTTCAAAGTCCTCAGACAGAACTGTCGAATCTGTTTCATCAGCAATGACGATATCATCAGCTAGTAATTCTTTTGCTGACTCTTTCGAAGAGCTACCAATACGGATTTGATATGTTTCTGTCGCTGTCCCTGTATTAATTGCAAGATAAGGGCCGTAGAACGTTGTTCCGCCATCAATTGACACAGAGTAACCTGTAGCAGTCCACTCAATAACTACATCAATATCGGTATCATCAAAATAAGTTAAGCCATCAATGGTTTGTTGAGATTTTGATGCATCACGATATTTAACAGCTCCGTCTTTAGCAAAGACAATTTCACCCGTTAGGTTACTTGAAGAGGCAGAGCCACCGTAAATACTGATGTAAGCGGTATTATCTTCAGAAACATCTGGTGTAGCAGTGAAGCCAGAAATTGCTTGTAGCTTAATGTTTGTAGAAATAGAGCCTTCAGCAAGTGCCGCCGTCGTTAAACGTAACTCAGCATCAGCCGTTAATGATGTATCAGCCATTCTGGCAACTTTGTTTGTAGCAGTTGATAGGGTCTTAACGGTTGCTTCAGCAGAGCTAGAATAAGTCGTGCTTAAATCTTCACCTTCAGCATATGTTTCGAAGTCCTCAGACAAAACTGCCGAATCTGTTTCATCAGCAATCACGATATCATCAGCTAATAACTCTTTTGCTGACTCTTTCGAAGAGCTACCAATACGGATTTGATACGTTTCTGTCGCTGTCCCTGTATTGATTGCAACATAAGGGCCGTAGAACGTTGTACCACCATCAATTGAAAGAGAATAACCTGTTGCTGTCCACTCAATAACTACATCAATATCGGTATCATCAAAATAAGTTAAGCCATCAATAGTTTGTTGGCTTTTTGATGCATCACGATATTTAACTGCACCCTTACTAAAGACAATTTCACCCGTTAAGTTACTTGAAGAAGCAGAGCCACCATAAATACTAATATAAGCGGTGTTATCTTCACTAACATCTGGTGTAGCAGTGAAGCCAGAAATTGCTTGTAGCTTAATGGTTGTAGAAATAGAGCCTTCAGCAAGAGGATCCGTTGTTAAACGTAACTCAGCATCAGCCGTTAATGATGTATCAGCCATTCTGGCAACATTGTTTGCTCCCGTAGCAACAACAACAGTGCCTGTAATTGTGATTGCTAATTCAGCGGTAGTACCATCAAAGGATTCAATAGTAAATGTATCGATTTCACTTTCACCCACAACAAGCGCAGCAATAGTTGCATCAGTAGTATCAAGGGTATAGGTCCATGAGCCATCATCTAATATTGCTAATGTACCGTATGTACCCATTAAGGTTGTCTGAAGAATAAAAGCTTCGCCATCATCTGGGTCAAGTACACTTACTGCGCCTGTTGACGTTGTCTCATCACCTGCAATTCTTCCAGTTAAACCAAAGAATACTGCTGGCGTAGGTTCTACTGTGCCGTCACCAGCATCAAATACGGTAACTTCTGAGTAAATAGCTAAGCCATACTTGCTGTCTGTACCATCTAAAGTATCACTTACTTCATAACCTTCAAAGTCATCTGAAAATACACTTGTAGTACCAGCGGTATCAGAAAACACCTCAATGTTGTCTACATAGAAAGAACCAAAAGGAATAGTTCTGTCGTTATCACCGAATCTAAATTGGATAGCTTTCACACCGTCAACGAACCACTGGTCTAAACTTGTAAAATCAGAGTCAACAACTGCCGCAGTAGAGAAAGAACCGCCACCAATCACTTCACCATCAATAGTCACGGTGATTTGTTCTGTTACATCTAAATCCCATGTAATTTCTACATCGTAGAACTGATCTTCAATAAATGGTGCGGTGACTATAGTTCCAGGATAAGCATCATTATCTGTATTACGAACAAGGAAGCGAGGATCTCTAACCGTTCCTTCATCGTCAGTATCACTTCCTTGAATTCGCAAATCTATCAGCGATTCAGCAGAGCTGCCAGATGAACCATAAAGGGTAATATATGCATCTTTATTACTTCCATCGCTACCCAGTGCAACACCTTTAGAGAATGACGCGCTTAGTTTTCCTTGACGCAGATTATCAACGCTGAATCTAATTTCACCTGTATCGCCGCCGATATCGCTTATTTTTACAACCTGAGTAAGCGCAGCAACACGGAGCTCAATTTGAGCGGTGGTTCCATCAATAGAAGCAATAGTAATTGAATCTTTTACAGAGGCACCCACTTCAAGAGCAGCCACCGTTTCATTTTCAGTGTTAACTGTATAGTCCCACTTACCGTCTGCGTCAATGTTAAACGTGCCGTAAGTAAGTGCTACGTCTGTTTGTTCAATAAAAAATTCTTCATTAAAGTTAGGGTCAATAACAGTTACCGTACCCGTTAATGCTTCTTCAGCAGTATTTCTCACAACGCCGCTGAGTTCACCTTCAATAATTGCCGTTACTTCAGTGTCGTTGTAACCCACAGAGGCGCCAATTACGCTAAGTAAATCTGAATTAACAAAGCTAGCAACTTGTGAGGTTGTTTCTAGATTTGTTTGTGCTGTTTCAAATAAATCTAAAGAATCAGAAAAATCTCCATCAGCAATATCAGTAGAAAGATCTGTGATAACCGTTGATATGTCAGCGTCTGTATTGTCTGCATCAAGTTGAGATATTAACGCTAACACAGAGCCATATCTGTCAGCATCTTCAGCACCTTCAGCACCAAGTGCAACAGTACCAACTACCGTAGGAGCCACTTGAGTAGTATCAAAGCGAATACCAAAACGACTATTAATAGTTTTAGCTGTTTCTTCAAAATTATTTAAATCAGTAACTGTGTTTTGAACAACAATTTCGGTTAAAGGAGATGCCACATATACAGGTGGAGGAAGTAATACATCATTCCCTTCTTCATCAGTAGCAACTATAAACTCAACTACATCCAGTACCGATCTTAGTTGAGGAGCATCTAAGGTCGCACTTGTTGATTCATCGGTGTAAGTACCGCCAGTACAAGATAGCAAACCATTGCCTTCAAAATGAACATTGGTAAATGAAACGCTACCTGTAGCGTCAGAAGTTGCAGTGGCTTGCGCAGGAAGAACAGCTTCACCGTTTTCATCAACTTCAAATATGTTACAGGTTGCACCATCAACAGGACCTTTAATAATGCTAGCAGAAACATTTAAGGTTGGGTTGATAGCAGGTGTAGATGCACCAACACCTTCTGTAAAACCTGCATCATCGGTATATCGAGCAGAAACAGAAATGACTGAGCCTTCGTCAGCTTCGGTAATTGTGTAGGATGTGCCGGTAGTACCGGTTGACCAAACGTAGCTAATGGTGTCTGCTTGAATTCCGTCAGCATCAGTAGCTGATGCTGAAAGAGAAGCACCAGCAACAAAGTCGCTTCCGATTATTGCTATGCTACCGCGAGTATTACCATCCAGTTCAGCACTATCATCACCGCCACAACCTACTAGGCCTGTCGCAATGATGAGGGGTATAAGTGATTTATTATTCATTTTTATTACTCCAAAAAGATTTATTTCTTCAAATTTAGCTTGTTTTAACTAAGTACTTGGCTTGGCTAGTACTTAACGCTGATACCTGCGAATAGGCGTGGACCGTAGTCACTTACTTGACCCAAGTTACCTTTAACATAGAAGTCATCAGAACGATGTTCGCTAAACAAGTTAATTGCTGAAAATTTAACTCGAACGTGTTTATTGATCTTGTAAGAAGCACGAGCCTCCCAAACACCTGCCTCATCAACATAACGCAGTCTTGTGCCGTTAGATGTGTAAGGTTGGAAGTATTCGCTACGATACTTGTAGATAAGCGCGGTATCAAAATCGCCAATTTGGTAGTAAAGCTGTCCATTGAATACATGCTCAGAAAATCCAGGTACTGAGCCAGGAGGAACAATACCTGCTGTAAGCTGAGTGGTTTCACCCTCTAAATCAGTAGTAAAGGTATTACCGTAGTTACTATCTTCAAACTCATAGCTTGTATCTGCATAGTTATAACCAAATTTCATACCAATGCCAGAATCCCAACGATACGAAAATGACGCTTCGAAACCATAAAGGTCACTTTTTTCGTCAGTAGTTACTGAATTAGTAATAGGTAAAGCAACTTCCACACCGTCAACGATAAAAGTCTCTAACACTGTTTGCTGTTGGAAGCCGCCATTGAATTGCTTGAAGTAAACACCTAACGCTACAATAGAGTCATCGCTCGGGTACCATTCGACAGCAGCATCATAGTTCCATGACATTAATGGTTGAAGATCAGGGTTACCAGGACCAGCAACACCAACTAACAAGTCTTCAACTGATTCAGGCTCACTTTCGTCATCGGTTTGGAATGTGCGGCTATAACCTAGATCAGATGGATCTGCACGTGACATACCTCGGTAAATACCGGCTCTTAGGATAATATTTTCGTCATAATCAACTACTAAGTTAAAACTTGGTAGTACTTCAGTGTAATCACCACCACCAACAACCTGTTCAATAGTATCGTTTGGTACTAGACTGATCACACCTGTCGCCGGGTCAGTGACAACGTCAAAACCTTCTCTAAAGCCAATAGAAGTAACGTCACTACTCACTACACGAAGACCGAAGTTACCACGAATAAATTTACCAAACATTTCAGTGTCGTAGTTAAGCATTGCGTAAGCAGAGGTTGTTTTTTCTGTTACATCAATAGTACCCGTACTCTCGTATATAACCTCTGGGTATGCGAATTCGCCACCTTGAGATGCCACTATTGCTTGAGAGAAACATTCGTTATTGTAAGTTGCCCACGAAGCGCCTGTGCCGCTTTCTACAACATTACCTGAACTGTCAACATGGGTGATAATATCGCCGTCAGAAACACTGGATAAAAAATCAGACTCAGGGAAGTCTATTTGGCAACTTTCAAGTACGTCGATGGCCGATGTTACCGATTCATCTAATTCAAATTGATTTCTTGAGCCATTACCGTTAGTTCCACCAAATTGAACAAACGAAAGTTCTGACACTCGAATGCCAGCTTGAACGCTACTAAAAACAGCACTGTCTAGATTATAATGAATATCAACTCGTGCACCCATAACTTCGTTGTCGCGTACATTTTCTCTGTCGAGGCGGGTACGAAGATCACTAGTAAAGTTAGAAATATCAGTAACATCAAAATCCGTTACTGTGAATTCAGGAATATATTCACCTAAATCCCAAGAAAAGAATGGGCGAGAGCTAGTTCTTCCTCGGTTTGATATTTGTAGTTCTTCACGGTTTGTTTCAGAATAGCCAAGGTCAACACTAATCTTTAGATCATCAGAGAAATAATGTTCAACGTTCAATCCGTATCCACTATAGTTTTCTTCACGCGAAAACTGCTCGCCCGCGGATTCGATACGTTCTTCACCCTCCCAATGTAGAATACCGCCAACATCGTTTGTGATCAGGTTTTGGCCCGTTACGCCCGGTGTAACACGCTTTTGCAAGAAGATTAAATCATGACGAGATTCAGCTTGAGTACGATCTGATAATTGAGCGTCTAAATTTATATCCCACTTATCTGAGGGGCGGTATTGTAGAGCAATGAATAAAGAATCTCTTTCATCAGATGTTTCATTTTGACGGAAACTTCGGCTTGAGCCAGTAAATGCGTATGGTGTACCATCATCTGTTGCAAGACCTGTGTCTGGATCAATAGCAGTATTATAACCTTCGTTACGCGAACCATTGACTCCATCTTCACAATCGCCCGCTGAGCTACGGAAAAAACCGGTATTGGTATTGGTTGGATCATTCAAACATGCCCACAAAGATGAGCCAGTTGGGCTTGAGCTTCGATATTCAGCTTCTGGCTGGCTAATATCTTGACGTTGAAAACCTACACTCACACCAAGTGCTTGACCGTTATCAAATTCAAATTGGTCAACATAACTTAGTGTTCCACGGTAGCCCACATCACCTTGAAGTGAATTGTCAACGTTTGCTTGGTCAGGGTTGTAGTTACCTTTTATTTCAGCCTGAATACGTTGCTTACCAAAATCTAAAGGCTTAAGTGTCTCCAGGGTAATAACACCGGCAACCCCACCTTCAATCATGGAAGCGTCTTGTGTTTTATAAATAGCTACTTTCTGCATAAGCTCTGATGGGAACTGAGAAAAGTTAACTGAACGGTCACCACTACCATTGGTCGCTTCACGGCCATTAATGTGAGTCGCACTTAAGAATGGACCTAAACCACGAATACTGATTTCAGTAGCACCACCATTTTCACGGTGAGATGATGCACCCGTTAATGTTTCTAGCGCCTCACCAATTGAAAGCGCAGGTAAATCACCTATATCTGAAGCAGATAAACCGTCAACAACAGTAGTAGCTTCACGCTTTATTGCAATTTGGTCTTGAATTGTTCTACGTGTACCAACAATTTGAACAACTTCTATATCATTCTCGACTTTATCTAGATTTTCAGTTTGGGCTTCTTGTGCTGTTGCTGAAAATGCAAAAGAGCTAGTTACCGAAGTAATAGCGGCAAATTTCACCCATTTTGCTATAGGTGAAAGCCTAAATTCCCCCAGCTGATGGATGGGATTTGTTTTGTTTTTTATCAAGGACATACCAATTTCTCCACTTTGTTATTATAAGCATGTTACTGCCATTTATTTTTTTATATTTATGTTAGAGGAATATCAATTTCGCATACAAAATTGACAGTCAATTTAATAAAAGCTTCCTTACCTTCAAATCAATCAGCCATTAAATATTCGCCACCAAAGAGCATGACCAGTAATTGTAATTTCGAGTTAAACATTACAATTAATATATTGATGGACTAACTGCGCTAAAACTTATACCTGTTATGCATGTTATGGATATGATAGAAAGTAGCTTGCACATAATCACCATCAGCACCGCCATTGTTTTGGTTATAAACACCTGCTTTAAAGTACATATACTGGTTACCAGCACTATACCCACTGTCTTTCATATCGTAGTGCTTAGTAATATTAGGCTTACCTTCCCTGATTATAGTGACGAACAACACTTCGTCTTCTACGGAAATTTTATAAGAGAATTTTTCGTTCAAAGCGATGCCATCATCAGGATCTGACAACTTATGAGAACGAGAGCCAATCATATTTATCCAAATATCATCACCACCATTTACTTCATGGGCAAAATAAATAGCCCCTTTCGAATTTCCTGGTAATTTCCGATAATATAAACGAATAGGTTCGTCATCCGTGGCATGAATTTGTCCGATAATCACACGTCCAACCTTTTTTTCATGACCTGTGGTTGATACTCGGTTCACTGCCAAAGTTCCTTCCAAACTGCCTTCAATACCACCAGACGTAGTTTTCATAGAACCATGTGCACCGCCGAAAACCCAGTTATTCTTAGTAAGGCCACGGCTTTTTATTCTAGTATTACCTCTGCGTAGCATTTCTCGCAGTTCGGTTCTAGCATACTTTGTGTTTTTTGAGGTCTTGGCACCTACGTTCGGGCAAGCGAATACTAAGCCACCATCATCTGCTGTATAAAAGAATGGTTTTAAGTCGAAGCCTTCATCTAATGATTTCTCATAGAAGGTATCAGCTTTTTTATCTTTGTTGAGATCGGTTGGTAACGTTAACGACCAATCGAGTAAGTCAAAATTCTCGCCTGGTTTTTTAAGTGGATCAAGTTTTGACAAATCCCCCAGTAAAATGCCTTCAGCAAGGCTACTGTGTACCTTAGAAATAGGCGTATTGGTGTCAATTTCCTGAGCATTGAGTGATACGCTACAAAAAGCTAAAACAACAACTAGCGCTTCGCAAACGTTGCTCATTTTCTGCTGTAAATAACGATAAAGTTTACATGTGTGGTTATTGAAAGACTTCATGATTTTCGCTCTCTTTGCTGAATCTTTTCGTGTACTTTTCGGTTTAACTATTTTCAAGTCTTACCTAAAGTACATTTCCGCTAAGCATTATAGTGGCGCATCTGCACCTGAAATTAACTAATCCTGAAAAACGTAATAAAAACAGATAAAACGTTGCTTCTAATAAACAACTACTTTCGTTGTAAAAAGAAGCAGAACTCTTTGTTTATATCACCAAAGAGCTATGATTAATTATTATGTATAGAACCATATATAACTTAGCTGTAACAGAGACCAGCTCACCAATTTGTTAACATCGGTATTTTTATTATGAATACAATATAACCAGTACAACAACGCATTGTCAACCAAAAAGCAATGAGTATCATTACCAAAGGGGCGTTATTGGTCATAACCTCAGCATGGAAAAGGCTAAAAAATTGGCTTGCCATGTTTGTATATGATGAAAAACAAAACTAATTAACAACAACTTACAAAAAATTTATGTTGTTATTGTTAAATGATTTTTATATTAGTTACCAACTAATGAAGTATTATTACCAATTGATGGTGTAATGAGATTACAGCTCAGAGCTAATATCGCAGATTATAAGCTGTACCATGATTCTTATTGTTTTGTGTTCTCATTAATGCTCTTGTTAGTTGCTTGCGGTGGTTCTTCACCAACCACGATAACTACCCCAGCGGAGCAATCTGTGCCCTCCCCATGCTTGGCATTTCCGATCCAATATTTCAAGCTAACTTGTCAGTGACGCATTGCGAAGCCATAAACTTCCTTAACTTACTTACTGTAGAAAGTGATTGGCCAAATTCATGCCGACGACGAACCAATTCGTTTGTATTTCAAAAAGTTTCATAGCAACGACCGAGGCTACCTATTTCTTGCCCATGAGATAAAAAATGATGACAACATTTGGAAGATGGTAGTTGGCCCCGCACATACTAATGTAGATAACAAACTTACATATACGACTACCCCCGAACAATGCATTCAATTAGGTGAAATGTTTTCTTCTGAAATTTACCAACAAGGCTCAATAATTGATGTCATTATTCGCCGCGGTAACTTCTTTGACCCTATTATTGGCCATCAATTTGTTGATATGCTAAAAGAAAATAGCAGCTACGATGTGGTAGAAAAATGGAACTATTTTAAAGCTGGCGTCTACTCACAAAACAACACCGGCGAAAATGGCATAGGGTCTGACTTTGACCAAACCACTTTTACTATTTAAAAAACTCGCATATAGCACAGGAGTAGCTCTGTTGTTCAGCTACAATTGGTCGTTTTGTTTCACATCATGCGAGAGTCGCATTAATACCTGTCACTTTGGTCGAAAGGGTTCGATTCCCTCTCCCCCCTAAGTTCATCATTGGGTTAGTCACAGTTAAATGTTGCTGAATCAAAGACAAAAATAAATTTAGTTAATAAAAAATCCGATACAAGAGCGACTTTATATCTATAACAATTTGTACCTCAATCTATTAAAAAAACTGTATTAGCTTTCTTTAGTTGCTTGAGAATATAAGTGTACGTCTTGTTGAGGGTACGGGATAGAACACCCTGCAGCTTCTAAAGCAGGTTTACCATGTTCATGAATATGAAAAAAATATCCCCAATAATCTTCAGTTTTAACAAATGCACGATATAGAATATCAACTGAGCTATCATTAAGTTAGCCGCGGCAACCACACATCCAATTCGATGGAGGAAGCGATATCCGCTTTACAGCCAAAAGCTTCTACTTCGATAATATTGTTGTTGTCGTCAAGTGTAGTGGTCAAGTAAAACTGGCCACGGATTTGTATTCAAGCCAATATCTTTTCTCTGACTCATTCGGTGTTAATCCTCCGTTATAACTATGAGGCCTAACCTTGCTGTAATATCCAATGATGTAGT